>JACDJB010000056.1_pt1 | contig 170843 bp, 151 predicted proteins | sample 7454121 | NCBI WGS metagenome assembly JACDJB01 (sample SAMN14253290, study PRJNA609438) | sludge metagenome | isolation source: sludge after 25d culture with pyrite | collected 2018-12-20
CCCCGCGTCCAATTTCACTTCGTGCCTACATCCGCGTCCTGGCTGAACCTGGTGGAACTCCTATTCAATGAGCTGGAGCGCCGCCAGCTGAAGCGTCTGGCCGTCGGCCACGTCGAGGAACTGATCGCCGCGATCACCACGCATCTCGACAACAGAAATGAAAATCCCGTACCATTCGTCTGGACCGCTTCAGCCGACAAGATCCTGCGCAAGGTTCGGCGTGCACAGAAGAGCCTCGCCAACGTGAAAATGATTTCGGGGGCTAACCACTAGCTGCCGTGCTCCCGCAATCTTGCGGGCGACGAACGGAGGATGCAAGATCGGTAGCGTGACTACAGCCTACGAACGGTCGTGAAGCCGACGCTGTTATCGCCTCGGCTGGCTGCCCCGTTATGGATCGATACGGACGGATACGAATTGCAGGCTGATCCAGGAGGTGAGATATGGGAGGGCGCTTGACGGCCGTCGCTCTTTCCGGCTCGTGCGCTCTGGCGGAGTCTGGGGCATGAAGGAGTCATGGGTATCCACGCACTACTGATGTCTCCTCTCGGACTCTGCGCCTCACCCCGCCGTTCGTTGTTGGCGACCGCCTTGTTGACGGCGATGTTGGCGGCACCCGCCACCCCCACTCGCGTGGTGGCGCAGGCACCTGCGGACACGCTTGCGGTGCTGGCCGAGGTCGGTCGTCACTTCCGGCTCACCGCTTCCTGGCCCGGGGTGATCCTGGCGGACAGTCCGCGTCGTGCGGCGCCTCAGAATGCTGTTATCGCCCGGCCCGATACCATCGGGAAACCACCCCCGTACGCGACGGATTACTCTCGCCCGAGCATCGCTCCGCGGCTCGCCGGGATGCTCATGCAGGGTACGGGACCTGTGCGCCTGCTCGCGCGCGCGCCGGAGACACCCTGTGACTCCGCCGCGATGGACCCGGCTGTCGGCATTCGCCGGCCATGGATCGGTTCGTCCATTCGCGTCACCGCGCTGACTTTCGACGGCGGATCAGCCCAGGTGGTTGCTGAGGTGGATGATGGAACCGATCCTCGCCGATCCAGGCGCGATGTGGGCTGGTGGCGCTACGACCTCGAGCGCCGCAACGGCGGTTGGTCGTTGCAGAGGTCGAGTCGGGTTGAAGAGCCGTGGTCCTGACGAGGACCTGCTCTCGCGCGACTCTCATTGCCGCCGCGATGCTCGTTATGGCGACCGCATCCGCTGCGCAACGGCCATACGACGCTCGCGAGACGCGGATCATCTCGGGCACGATCGATGGCCCGACGGCGCTATCACGTGTCGCTGACCTCACCATAGCGCCGAATGGCGACCTCTACGTGGTGCAGCCGATGACGCAGTCGATCAGCGTCTTCGACTCACATGGTGCATTTCTCCGTACGATCGGACGGCGTGGCCGTGGGCCGGGCGAATTCATGAGCCCCGGCGTGATCGGATGGCATGCCGATACGCTCTGGGTGGATGATCCCGCGCTCGGTCGGATCAGCCTTCTCTCCACCAGCGGAACGTCTCGTCGCACAATCCCGCTCCCTCTACCAGGCGATGCGAGACTATTGGCCGACGGTTCCGTTCTGCTCTGGGACCGCATCACGCTCGAAAGTCGTGGTGGGCCATCCTAGGCCTATGTGCCGCTGGAGTTCCGCCGCCGCTTCTTCAATTCACCCTGCTATAAGCACGTCGGTCTGAGGCGAAGCCTCTCTAGTTGTCGGTGATAGCCGAGCACCCATGCACCAGCGGGGTAGGCAACTCGTGGTGGATCCACACGTCAACCGCGTTGCGCGTACTGGGGTCGACGCCGGTTAGCGCGGCGCGCAAGTTCTTACGCGCGTGATGCAACGTCGCCTTGACGGTACCGGGAGCCACGTGCAAAAGTGCAGCGATCTCCTCGATTGATCGCCCGGCCAGCCATCGCGCAATCGCGCTTGTGCGTTGGCGCGGCGGGAGAGCCATGATCGCGTCTATTGTCGCGTCATGGAGCTCCTGGATCTGTAGCGCAAGTGCCACCGCTTCCCGTTCCGGCCGCGATTCGGTGGCGACCTCCAGTGCCCAGTAGCGCGCGACGCGCTCACGGAACACGGCGGCGACCTCGCGACGACGCATGAGGCAGAACCGGTGCGCAATCCTGATCGCCCACCCGTCGAACGAACCCGTACCGCTGTAGGCGGCGCGATGCTCGAAGATGCGAATCCAGATCTCTTGGAGCACGTCCTGCCGATCATCGATATCGGGGACGAACCGTCGGACATGCCGTGCCAGGATGGGATGGACACGGGCGTGGACCGTGCGGAAGTAATCCGGGTCGCCGGCATGAAACCGCTCGATATCGATGCTAGTCATGGATCCTCCGGAAAATGGAGACGCTGGCTTCAGCGATTTGCCTTGATACGCCCAGGAGCGCATGCTGTCAAGTGTGTGACGCGTGGTAATGGGGTGAAGATCTCATCGTGTTGCCGGGACCGGCTAAACCTTTTTGGCCGGTCGTGCATCATTTACTTAAGCAGTGGCTGGCGGTACTTGGCTCCGGGGCCTTGAGGCGTGTCGTATGAAGGGAGAAACTACGCCCTGTCTTCCACCGGGTTCCTAGGGAAGGAATCAGCGGTCCGCTCGAGGCAGACTCACCGTTCCTGCCGCAGAACGCTGTTCATGTTGTCAGACTATCGCGCGTTCCGTGGCTGCGCAGGTATGTTGATTCCGTCGGCCAAGCGCATTGAACTCGTTAGGTGGGAGATTCTCATGCATCGGCGCAAACGGGCTCGAGAAGCCAGCATAGGCAGAAGCAAAGCAGACCAGAACTCTCATTTGCCCCTATGGTCGATTCACCAATGTGCGTGCTCGGCAGGACTCACCGGCCGGCCGAGACTTTCTCCGATCATGCGATGCGCAGCGATCGTCGCGTCATTCATCGGCACCATGTTCAGCGTGACGGGATGTACTGCCAGCGCGGATCCCTTGACGGACTCCAGCACGATTGAGGATGGGCGGCACATCAACGCGCTCGTGCAGACTCTAGACACTGCGGTCGTACTGGTATATGACCCCAGCCAATGCCTCGCGTGCGTGGGGTATCTTGGTGAATGGATGCGTCTGGCAGGTGAGAATCGCCTTGACCTCCACCTCGTGCTCTCGCGTCGTCCCTTGCCGGTTGAGGATAAGCAGCTGACAATGGCTCGCTTGCATCCGGACGGGTTCCTACGCGCTCCTCCACGTGACATGGTGACGCCGCGAGTTTACGTATTTGTGCGCGGAGTACCCGTGGACTCTGCGTTCGGCCTATCCGGCCAGTCGGTATTACTCAAGAAATTCTGATTACGCGGGAATGGGATCGAAGAACCATACCGTGCCGGGTGCGACGAGTATTCGCGCATGAAATGATGTAGGTGGGGAGGCGACCATGTCGGCAGCACACGTTACGTATCATTCACTTTCGCTGGAGAAGACCAATGAAACGACTTGCATACTCCGGGTTGAGCGCGATCTGCTTCGCGGCGCTCGCCACAATGGGCTCGGTGGCTGTAACGCCACGAACCGCCAATGCCCAATTGATCTGCTATGACTCCTATGTGCTCCTCAGCGGGCGCTGCCCCGACTCCTGCGGCCGCGGGGCCGACTGCCCGTGCTACACGTGTAACAATCAGACCTAGCCACATCTCTGGCGGGTCTGACGCCGGTCGGTGCCACTATATCGCCGCCAGATAGCGAAGTCGAGTGTTCGCCTCCTCCTCACCTGCTTCGAATTGTCATGCGATTCGGTCCCATGCTCCGCTATGCTCGCTCGCTGCTCCGTTCGGTCACCTTGATCACGGCACTTCTTCCTGGCGGCGCCTGCAGCTCGTCGGCCGTGCCGCCGGCTGGCGCCACGCTCGTCGCGGTCGACAGCGTGGTGCTGCAGGAGAGCGAGTCACTCTATGTCGCCCGTCCCGGCGGCCTAACGGTCGGGGCCGATGGGCAACTGCTCGTGCCGGACCAGATCGCCAATCGGCTGATCCGCTTCGCTCCGGACGGCGTGCCGCTAATGACGTATGGCGCGCCAGGATCAGGGCCCGGAGAGTTCCGGAGTATCGGTGAGACGGTTCTCGCTTGGGGTGACACGATCGGGATTCCCGACTACCACTCGCGGAGCATCAGCCTGTTTCGCCGCTCCACGGGCGCGTATCTCGATGAACGCCGGTTCGAGGGGAAGCTGACCTCCGGCTCTTCGGCCGGTGGCACAGTGTGGCTCGGGCTACTGGACCAGAGCGTCGGAAAGAGCATCGGCATCTGGCACCCGGGCACGGCGGCATTCGGTGCCGACGCGCCCGTGCTGCATGCGACGGAGGTGACGATTCCGGACGCGTATCTGCAGGTGCCGGCTCTGAATGGGATCTTCGGGCTCGTACAGCTCGTGGCCTGGGGCGATTCGGCACTCGTCGGGTTCGGCGGAAGCAACTTCGTCCTTACGGTTGCTGAGAACGGCGTCGTTGCCGACACCACGGTCATTCCGGCGGTCCGGCGGCGCGGTACGCCCCCCGATCTTCTCCGACGCCTGGAGGATCCGAAGACCTCCTTCGCCGACCAGTTCAGCGCGGCCTCGGGGCTGATGGGGCTGTGGCGCCTGCCCGACGGCAAGTTCGTCGCCGAGCACTTCGATGCGCAGATCGACCATCGCTCCATCACGGGACGCGTATTCGTCAGCCTGCTGACGGCCGATCGTACCCGCGCCTGCGTCGACGCTGAAGTCCCCGTTGAGCAGGACGGAGCGCCGTGGGCGGCGCTGCACGGTGATACCCTCTTCGTACTGAATCAGATTGTGGGGGACGGTGCGCAGCCGTCGCTCCGCACCGTCATCCGGAAGTACCTCATCGACACGGCTAGTTGCTCGTGGATCCCCACCAGGAGAGCGGAATGAGATACGCGTGGTTGCGCCACATACGGCCAGGCCTTGCTGGGGTTCTCCTCGCCGTGCTCGGCATCGGTACCAGCGCGGACCGCGCGTTCGCGCAACGCAGACCAGCGTCGCCGGATTCGGGCATCATTATGCGGGCGCAGTGTCTGGCGCTGCTCATCCCCCTCGTCCGCGACGCGGTCGCGCGCGGGAACGCGCCGGTCCTCCGCGTCGCTGATCAGGACCTTGGGCCGATCGTCGTGCCTCACCTGTGCCCGGACTCGACGTCGCTCCTCCGCAATGCCCCACAGATCAGAGTCATTCGCGCCCCGGCAGCCAGGGACATGTACGGCGAGCGCGGGAAGAACGGTGTCGTGGTCATGGATGGTGTGTTCGCTCCGCCGGATACAGCAGATCGGCAGGATGGTCGACGCCGACCCCGCGACTGAGTGGTACCTGCCGGCTCCCGCGCCCGAGCGCTGGCGCCTTCCCGTCACGACTCTCCCCAGCCTCTTGCGCGTTCCGGCTCCTGCCGCAACGATAGGGATGGTGACCATCCGCGGACAGCCAACCATTCTTCCATGCACGTCAGTAGCTGACTGACGGCAACCTTCTGTCCTGCGCGGAGGTCCAATGTTGTGACGGTCGGAAGCTCGACCGGTTTGCTACACGGCGGCTACGGTCAACCAGTAACTTGTTGGCAGACGGTGCCGCCACCGACCGCTATCCAGGTCGCCACCCCGACCTTCGCCGGCGATGGCGAACAGCCGGCGTCCCATCCTCCCGGTATCGCTCCCGGCTTTCGAGCTCCGAACCCTCCCGAGCCAAATGCGTATCTCCCGCCGCGCCGTCGGCCTCACCTTGGCCTTCGTTGCCATCGCCGCCCTGGCCGGCTTCACCTTCCTCCAGATGCGGAGCGCCTCGGACGCTGACACCAACGGCGACGGAGCGGACTCGGCGAGCATCGCCACCCGCACGGCCGCCGCTGGTAGCGCGGGGAGCGATATCGCCATTCCCGTGGAAGGGGAGAAGGTGGTCAGGGACACCCTGGTCATCTCGGTGACCGCCACCGGCCAGGCGGCAGCCATGCGTCAGGTGATCCTGTCGGCCCAGGTGGCCGGCCGCGTCGCCCGCCTGCCGGTTCACGAGAGCGAGCGCCTGAGCGCCGGTGCTCTCGTCGCCGGACTCGACGCCGCGGAGTATCAACTGGCGCTCGAACAGGCCGAGGCCCAGCGAGCCCGCGGCGAGGCCACCTTCCGCGAACTCACCCTCTTCGACGACCGGATCGAGGACCCCGCGTTACGCGCCGAGCGCGCCCGCGTGGCCCGCGCCAAGAGCGGGCTGGCGGAGGGGGAGATTGCAGTCCGCAAGGCGCAGTTGGACCTGGACCGCACCACCATCACCACCCCCTTCGCCGGAGCGCTCGCCAACCTCAAGGTGGTGCCGGGGCAGCAGTTGTCTGCCGGCACCGAGCTGGCCACCCTCGTTGCGCTCGATCCGATCAAGGTGGAGGTGCAGGTACTGGAGAGCGAGGTCGGCTTCCTCGGTGCCGGCCGGCGCGCCCAGGTGAGCTTCGCCGCCTTCCCCGGCGAGAAGTTCACCGGCACCATCAGCACCATCAACCCGGTGGTGGACCAGGCTACCCGCACCGCGCGCGTCACTGTGCTCGTCCCCAACCCGGCCCGCCGAATCCTGCCGGGGATGTACGCCAGCGTCTCGTTGGAGGCACAGCGCTTTCCCGACCGCGTGCTCGTGCCGCGGGCGGCGGTGCTGGAGCGCGACCGACGTACCATGCTCTTTGTCTATGACGGCGACGACCGCGGCGGCGAGGCCAAGTGGCGCTACGTCACCCTCGGTCTCGGGAACGCGACCCAGGTGGAGGTACTGGAGGACCCGGAGACGCAGGGCGTGAAGCCGGGCGAGACGGTGCTCACTGACGGCCACTTCACCCTCACCGACGGTGCTCGCGTGAAGCTGGTGCAGAACGTGGCCATAGAGGGGGCGCGGCGGCCGTGAGTGTGGAAGCAGCGCGACCGGGCAACGGCCCCGAGCGCGCACGGATGCGGTTCGTCGCACGGCTGCTCGCTGTCGGCCTTGCGGGCGCGGCCATGCTGGCTCCGTCGTCGGCCGTCGCTCAGGATCCGGCCGCCGCCACTGCCGCGGGCAACGCACGCTCACTGTCGCTATCCGAAGCGCTCCAACTCGCCGACCGCTACAACCCTCAACTCCGTCAGGTGGCCAACGACATCGACGTCGCCGAGGGAGAGCAGCGCGCCGCTCGCGCTGCCTACCTTCCCGACCTCTCGGCGTCGCTGGGCATGAACGGCAACAATACCCGCACCCTCACCGGCACCGACGAGTTCGGGAAGCCGGTGCGTGGCGAATGGCGCACCTTCCAGTCCAGCAGCGCCTCGCAGTCGCTCTCCACCAGTCTCGTTCTCTTTGACGGCGGCGCGCGGGAGCGGCGGGTGTCGGCGGCACGGGCGCAGGTAGGGGCGGCTGAGGCGAACCTGGCCGGCCAGCGCAGCCAACTCCGCGCCGACGTGTCCGCCCAGTACTACCGCGCCCGGAACGCCACCACCCGCATTGCCCTCGAGGAGCGGCTGCTGGAGGCGGCGCACGAGCAGCTCGCCGCCACCGAGCGCCGCTTCAGCATCGCCGCCGCCAGCCGCGAGGACGTGCTCGGCGCCCAGGCCGACCTGGCCACCACCGAGGCGCGGCTGGAGAACGCCCGCGGCGATGCCCGCAAGGCGCGACTGCTGCTCCGCCAACAACTGGGGCTGGAAGACGCCGTGGATCTCGTCCTCACCGACAGCGTTCCCCGTCGGCCGGTGGACGAATCGCTGGACGCCGACGCGCTGGTGAGGCGCGCCCTGGCCACCCATCCGGTGCTCGCCGCGGCGCGTGCACGGGCCGACGCCGCCGACCGTTCGGCGTCGGCGGCGCGCGGGGTTCGCTGGCCGTCCATCAGTGCCACCGGCGGCTACAGCCGGAGCGACCAGGCCAATGACTACGGCCGCTTCTTCGACTTCGCCCCCAACGGTGCCCAGGGCTTCAGTTTCGGGGTTCGCGCATCGCTCCCCGTCTTCGACCGCTTCCGTACCGGTGCTACCGTCACGAGCGCTGACGCCCAGGCCGAGGACGCCCGGGAAGCTGTGCGCGCCGAGCGGCTGCGGACGGAGCAGGAGGTGCGGAGCGCGGTGATAGACGTGGAGAGCGCGCGCCGCGGGCTCACCCTGGCCGAGCGCGCGGCGGCGCTCAGTCGGGAGCGTGTGGAACTCGCGCGCGAGCGTTACCAGGCCGGAGCGACCGACTTCGTCCAGTTCCAGTTGGTGGTGCGTAACGCCGCCGAGGCCGAGCGTGGGGAGCTGGACGCGCGGGTGCAGTTGGCGATCGCCTGGGTGCAGTTGGAGCAGCGAGTGGGCGGCCGATTGGATGCAGAGACGGATACAGGCTCGGGTACAGGATTGGATACAACCCCTCCGGGTGGCGCGGCGTGAGTCTCCCCAGACTCTCCATCCGGCGCCCGGTGGCGGTGACGATGGCCTTCGTGGCCATCGTCATGCTCGGCCTGCTCTCCATCACCCGGCTGCCCATAGACCTGCTCCCCGACATCGCCTACCCGCGGCTGGTCGTCTACACCAGCTATCCGGAAGTCGCCCCGGCGGAGGTGGAACGGTTCGTCACCGAGCCGGTGGAGCGGCAGGTGGCCGCCGTGCCCGGGGTGGAGCGCGTGGAGAGCGTCTCCCGCGAGGGCGTCTCACTGGTGACGCTCCGCTTCGCCTGGGGGACGGACATGGACTTTGCCGCCCTCAACGTGCGCGAGAAGCTGGACGTGCTGCGCAACAGCGAGGGCGGTGGACTACCCGAACAGGCCGAGCGGCCGGTGGTGCTCCGCACCGATCCCACCTCGGAGCCAATTCTTGCCATCAGCGTCGCCGGACGCGAGGACCTCTGGTCGCTGAAGGACATCTCCGAGTCGGTCATCAAGCGGCGGCTGGAGCAGGTGGATGGTGTCGCCCAGGCGGCGGTGGTGGGAGGGCTGGAGCGCGAGATCCAGGTGGAGGTGGATCCGGAGCGGCTGGATGCCTACGGCGTGACCATCGAGCAGGTCAGTCAAGCAATAGACGCCGCCAACCAGAACGCTCCCGGCGGCACTATCCGCCGCGGTCGTTTTCGCTACGCCCTCCGCACGCTGGGCGAGTTCCAGGAGATCGGCGATATAGGCGGCGTGGTGGTGGCCCGCCGCGGCGCCGACAGCACCAGCGTGCGCGCCGGCGCGCAGTCGTCGTCGGTACTGCTGCGCGACGTGGCGACGGTCACCAACGGCTTCCGCGAGCGCGAGTCCATTACCCGCTACGACGGCCAGGAAGCGGTCGGGCTGCTCCTCTTCAAGGAGTCCGGCGCCAACACCGTCCGTGTTGCCGAGCGGGTGGAGACCGTGCTCGCCCAACTCCGCGAGCAGTATCCGGAGATCCGACTGGCGGTGGCCACCAGCCAGGCTGGCTTCATCTCCGAAGCCATCTCCAACGTGATCCAGGAGGTGTTGCTGGGCGGCGTGCTCGCTTTCCTCGTCCTCTTCCTCTTCCTGCGCGATGTGCGGGTGCCGGTGGCGATCGCCCTCGTCATCCCGATCTCCCTCATCGCCACCTTTGCCCTCTTCGACGCCGCCGGGATCTCCATCAATATCATGAGCCTGGGCGGGCTCGCGCTGGGCGTTGGGCTGTTGATGGACAACTCCATCGTCGTCGTGGAGAACATCATCCGCCAGCGCGAGCTGGGGCTGGGCCCGGTGGAGGCGGCAGCGGTGGGCACCGAGGAGGTGCAGCGGGCGATCGTCGCCAGCACCCTCACGACGATCGCCGTCTTCGGGCCCATCATCTACGTGCGCGGCGTGGCCGGAGAGATGTTCGGCTCCCTCTCCTTTGCCGTCGCTTTCGCCCTCGGGGCGAGCGTGTTGGTGGCCATCACGCTGCTGCCGGCGATGGCCGCCCGCTGGACGGTGGCGCCAGCCCTGGATGGCTCGGCCGCTGTGGGCGGCGGCGCGGGGCGAGGCAGGCGCAACATCATCACGCGCTTCCTCGATTCCTTCGAGGCCTCCTTCGCTCGCTTCGCCGCCTGGTACGAGCGCATGCTGGCGCTCGCCCTCGACCATCGTTGGCCGGTGCTGGGGGTGGCGCTGGTGCTGCTGGTGGTGGCCGTGTTCGTCACCCTCTCCCTGCCCCGGAGCATGCTGCCGCAGGTGGAGCAGGGCTCCTTCCGCATCGCCCTCTCGCTGCCCCGTGGCACGCCGCTGGAACGCACGTCGCAGGACGCCGCGCGGCTGGAGTCGGTGCTCCAGAACGACCCGGGCGTGGCGGCGGTGTTCACCCGCGTCGGCCGACAGGCGGCGGTGGCCGGCGTGGACGACGCGAGTGGACTCCATACGGCACTGCTCGACGTGCGCGTGGCTCGCGGCGCCACGACCGCTGAGGTGACGGCGCGGCTGCAGCCGCACCTGGCTCCCTTCGGCGGTGCGGCAACCGTGGAGACGGGACAGGCCACCGCGCTGGGCAAGCTGATGGGCGGCGGGGAGTCGGACCTGGCGGTGCGCGTGCGCGGCGAGGACCTGGACGGCATGCTTGCCCTGGCCCAGCAGATAGAGCAGCGGCTGCGATCGGTAAACGCGGTGACCAACGTGCGGCTGGGCACGGAGCTCGGCCACCCGGAGGTGCGAGTGGAGGTGGACCGCGAGCGCGCCGCGTCGTACGGCATAGACCCGGCTACGGTGGCCACCACAGTCGAGCGCTTCATGCGCGGCGACCGGGCAACCGAATTCGTGGACTTCGACCGCAAGGTGCCGGTGGTCGTGCGGCTGCCGGAGGCCGACCGGCGCTCGCTCGACGTGCTGCAGCGGATCAGGGTGGCCGGAGTGCCGCTTCGCGAACTCACCAGCATTCAGGACGGGATGGGTCCCACCGAAGTGCGCCGGGTGGACCAGGCGCGGGTGGTGCCGGTCTACGCCGACGTCGCCGGCGGTGACCTGGACAAGGCGGTGAGCGCGGTGCGCGGCGCGCTGGTCGGCATCACCGTGCCGCGCGGTGTGCAGGTGGAGATAGGCGGCGAGAACGAGGAGATGACGCGCAGCTTCGCCGCCCTCGGCTTCGCCATGCTGCTCGCCATCCTCCTCGTCTACATGATCCTGGCGGCCGAGTTCGAGTCGCTTGTGCATCCGTTCATCGTCCTGCTGGCGGTTCCGCTCTCCACTCTGGGAGCCGCTGTCGCGCTCTGGATTTCCGGTGGCGGCATCAACGTGGTGAGCCTGATCGGTATGGTGGTGCTCATCGGTATCGTCGACAACGACGCCGTGATCAAGATCGACTTCATAAACCAGATGCGCGCCCAGGGTCACGCCGTGCGGCAGGCGATCCAGGAGGCCGGCCACGCGCGGCTGCGCCCGATCCTCATCAACACCATCACGACCGTCCTCGGACTCCTGCCGATGGCCCTCGGTATCGGCGCCGGCGGGCAACTACAGGCGCCGATGGCGGTGGCCGTGCTGGGCGGACTGGTCAGCGCCACCGTACTGACGCTCATCGTCATCCCGGTCGCCTACAGCGTGATCGAGGAGTTGCGCGAGCGTGTCGCGCTGCGACGTACATCGCCCGCATTAGGCAGCATGCCAGACGCCGCAACGGGCGACTGACCGATTACTGGACGCCCATCCAGCTCCTCCAACCCGATAGCGTGATGCGAAAGATTGTTCCCGTCGTACTACTTCTTGCCAGCGCCGCCTGCGGTGGCTCCGACGCCGCCAACTCGGCCAACGCCGCCACTGTACGCGACAGTGTCGGAGTGACCATCGTCGAGAATGCTGGCCCGACGTGGACGGAAGGCACGGCGCTCGTCCTGGCTGCCGAGCCGACGGTGAGCATTGGCGAGATGGACGGACCGCCGGAGTACCAACTGTATCAGGTGCGCGCCGCGACGCGGCTGGCCGATGGTGGCATAGTCGTCTTTGACGGTGGCTCGCAGGAGGTGCGGTACTACGACTCGATTGGCAAGTACATCAGGCGCAGCGGCGGCAAGGGTGGTGGGCCCGGTGAGTTCCAGGGCGCGACATGGATGGTGCGACTGCCCGGCGACTCGCTGGTCCTGCACGACATTCAGGCGCAGCGAATCACTGTCCTCGCGCCCGACGGTACGGTGGCGCGGACGGTCAATCTTGCGGCGGCTGCGGCGGCGCCGGCGCCGGAGGCGGCGATTGGCTCGGGTGAACGGCGTGTCCGGGTGGGTGGTCTGGGCATGTACGAAGTGCTGGGCGTCATGAGCGACGGTTCCTTCCTGGCCCGCACACGCGGCCAGCCCGCGCTCGCCGAGCCCGGCGCGAGCGTCAAGCGCGATTCGGCAACGTACGTCCGTCTCGCCGCGGACGGCACGTTGCGCGATACGATAGGCGTCATGGTCGGTGGCGAGACCCAGGCTTCAGCGGGCGGCAGCGAGGGACGTCGCATCGTCATGATCGGGCCACCTCCGTTCGGCAAGAGTTCCCAGGTCGCGCTCGACGCGAACGGATTCTGGTTCGGAGCCAGTGATCGCTATCAGCTCGAGCATCGTACCGCCGACGGCCGGCTCGACCGGATAGTCCGGCGGACGGTCGAGCCGATCGCCGTCACTCCCGCGGTCGTGGAGGCGGCGAAGAAGATTGAGCTGGAGCGTCGCACAGACGGTCCGGCAGAGATGCGCGACGTGTTTCGCCAGATGGCCGAAGAAAAGTGGAAAGGAACAATGCCAACGACCATGCCAGCCCACGGCGCGCTGCGCACGGACGCCGCTGGCAGGCTCTGGGTGTCAGAGACGACACTACCTGACGACACGATCCCCCGCTGGACCGCCTTCGACGCTGAGGGGCGCATGCTCGGCACGGTGGCCATGCCAGCCAACTTCCGCGCCCTGGAGTTCGGCCGCGACTACGTGCTGGGAGTCGCCACTGACGAGAACGAGGTGGAGCGAGTGGATCTCTTCCGGCTCGGTCCGCCCGAGCCTTGACGCGGCAAGCAACGCTCTCGCCCCCGTGATCCAGTGATCCGCTTCTCCATCCGCCGCCCGGTGGCCATCGCCATGGCCTATCTGTCCGCCGCGCTCCTGGGCGTGGCGGCGTGGCGGAACATTCCGGTGGAGTTGCTGCCCGACACCGACCTGCCGCGGCTATCGGTGACGGCTAATCTTTCCGGCGCCTCGCCGGAGACGATGGAGGCCTTCGTCACCTCACCGCTGGAGGCGGCCATCCAGCAGGTGCGTGGCGTGGAGGAGGTGAGCTCCACATCAGCTCAGGACAACGGTCGCGGCACGGCCTTGATAGAGGTGAAGTTCGCTCGCAAGACCGACATGAACTTCGCCCGGCTCGACCTGCTGGAGCGCTTCGCCGCCCTGGAGGGAGAGCTGCCGCCGCAGGTCGCCGGTCCGTTCGTGGAAGCCTACGTGCCGGAGGAGCTGAGCACCCAGCGCATGCCCTTCCTCCGCTACACGGTCACCGGTCCGTTCACCCAGGAGGCGCTCCGCACGACTGTGGACGAGGAGGTTGCGCCGGCGGTGCAGCAGTTGGACGGCGTGGCCCAGGTGACGGCGATGGGTGGCCGCGACCGCGTGCTGGAGTTGCGGCTGGACGACAACGCCCTGGCCGCGCAGGGGATCACGCCCATGCAGGTGCGCCAGCGCGTGATGCAACTGGAGATAGTGCGCGAGGCGGGCTCGGTGGAGGAGGGCGGCATGTTGCGCTCGCTCGTCATCCGGCAGCGCGCGGGCACGATAGACGACGTGCGCCAGGCTGTCGTGAGCACTCGAGGAGGGCGCGTTGTGCGAGTGGGCGACGTCGGTACGGTGCACGATATCTATGAAGACGCGCGCTCGTACTACCGCATAGACGGTCAGCCGGCGGTGCAGTTCGTGGTCACCAGGGAAGCGGGCGTCAACTCGGTGAAGCTGGCCGATTCCGTGAAGGCGCGACTGGCATCGCTCGAAGCGACCGGCCTCCCGCCGGGTGTGCGCCTCATCCTGGACAGTGACGAGAGCAAGGCAATCCGCCAGCAGCTCACCGATCTCCGCTCGCGCGCCATCCTCTCGGCGCTGGTCGTCTTCGCCGTGCTGCTCGCCTTCCTCGGTTCGTTGCGTTCCGCCGTGATCGTCTTCACGACGATCGGTTTCTCGGTGCTCATCGCCCTCAACCTGATCTATTTCGCCGGCTACTCGCTGAACGTCCTCACCCTGATGGGGCTGGCCATGGGCTTCGGCCTCATTGCCGACAACGCCATCGTCGTGCTGGAGAACATCTATCGCCGTTGGCGCGCCGGCGAGGGAGTGGAGGAGGCGGCCGAGCACGGAGCGGGCGAGGTGGTGCTGGCCATCCTGGCGGCCACCGCAACGACGCTCGTCGTCTTCATTCCGTTCGTCTACCTGCAGGGAGAGCTGAGGCTGTACTATGTGCCGCTGGCGATGGTTGTAGGATTGAGCCTGCTCGCCAGCCTGTTCGTCTCCTTCACCTTCATCCCGGCGTTCGGGGTGCGGCTGCTGCGCGCTGGCGACGCCGATCGCGGCAGCCGGGGCGATCCGGATGCGCCAGCAAGACGGCCCCTCTACGAGCGCCTCTACGCGGCGGCGCTCCGCACCACGCTGCGATTTCCGTGGAGTACAGTGTTGCTTACGGCGCTTCTGGTGGGAGGCAGCTACTGGCTGTTCGACCGGAACGTGGCTCGCGGTCTGGTGTGGGGACGGTGGGGTGGCGCCGAGCGGTCCACGGTGGAGGTGAGGGTCACCCAGCCACGCGGTGAGGAGCTGGCGCGGACCGACGAGGTGGCTCGCTTCTTCGAGGCGCGCGTGCTCCCGCTGCCCTACGTGGCCCGGGTGACCACGCGCGTGAACCCGCAGTATGCCCAGGTCACCATCACCTTCCCCGATTCCATAGATCACACCGACATTCCGCTGGCCCTGAAGGAGGAGCTGACCGGTGTCGGCTTCGGCTTCGGGGGCGCGACGGTCCGCGTCATTGGCCGCGGCCCGTCGTTCTACGGTGGCGGCAGTTCGCCGCCCAACTTCTCCATCCAGATCCTGGGCTACAACTACACGACAGTCCGCGCCATCGCCGACGGCCTCTCCGAGCGCCTGAAGCGTTTCAGCCGCATCCGTGACGTGGACGTGAATGCCGCCGGCCGCTGGTTCGATACAGATAAGGCGAGCGAGATCGTGCTCGCGGTGGACCGCGACCGGCTGGCGCTACACGACCTCACCATGCGCGATGTCGTGCAGCAGGTGCGCGCGGCGGTGGCCGGCGGGCGGATGCGCGGTAGCGTGCGGCTCGGTGGCGAGGAGCGGCTACTCGAGGTGAAGCTGGCCGGCGCCAGCGACATGGATGTGCTGGCGTTGCAGGAACTCCTGATCCCTACTCGCACCGGCACGGCAGTGCGCCTGGGCGACATAGCCACGGCTGAAGAGCAGAACGTGCTCGGGCGCGTGCTGCGGAAGGACCAACAGTATCAGCGCACGGTGGCCTACGAGTTCAGAGGGCCACAGAAGCTGGGCGTGAGCGTTCGCGATGCAGTCATCGCTGCCACCAACCTCCCCGACGGCTACACCCTGCTTGGCGAGCAGGAGTGGAGCTGGTCCGACGACGAGGCCAGGCAGCTATACGGCGTACTCGGCCTGTCGCTGGTGCTCGTCTTCATGGTTACGGCGGCGCTTTTCGAGTCGCTGCGGCAGCCGTTCTGCGTGCTTCTCACCGTGCCGATGGCGCTGATCGGCGTCTTCGTCACCTTCTACCTCACGAAGGCCAGCTTCACCCGCGAGGCGGTGATCGGTGTCATCATGATGGGCGGCATCGTCGTCAACAACTCGATCCTGCTCATCGATCGGGTGAACCAGTTGAGGCGCGACGACGGGCAGCCACTCGCCGATGCGCTGATGACCGGCACCCTGCAGCGCGTGCGTCCGATCCTCATGACCAGCGCCAGCACGATATTCGGCCTGCTGCCACTGGTGCTGTTCAGCGAGTACGCCGACGAGAACATCTGGAATGCGCTCGGCTATTCGCTTATTGGCGGACTGTCCAGCTCGACGGTGCTGGTACTGCTGGTGACGCCGGCGATCTATCTGCTGTTGGAGCGCGGGACGGAGCGGCGGCGACTGGCCGGGGCCGTCGTGGATGCGCCGCCGTCGGGCAACATGACCGAGACGCCGATCCGTGCGGAGTTCAGTGTATGAAGGTGGTTCGAGAATGCCCCGGGGCGTTTCAGTTCGCTGCTGCTGCGGCAGTCATGGATCCGAGCTTACAACTGCGATTCAGCCACACCTCCAAAGACCTCGTCAGATGATGGCCCCCTTTCATCGAGCAGCGATCTGCGCGGCCTGGCTGCTGGTGTGCGGATGTTCGGCTGCCGGAGATGACGCCCACCAGAGCGGCACCGCCTCTGACGCCCGACCGACGTCGCGGGTCGAAGGCACGGAGGTTTCGATTAACGGTGTCGCGAGTCAGCCGCCGCCATCGGGTGCAGCCCGGGATAGTGCGGTTGACGGCGACTCTCGAGCCATCGGAATGACCAGGCAGGACGCAGTCATACGGGAAGGAGCGCGCACGATTCGCGGTAACGAACTGCCACCACTCTGGACGCATGGAGGGTCGCAAGACGACTCGTTGATCGCGCTGCCGATGTCGCTGGCGGCCGACTCGGAGCGCGTCGTCGTGTACGACTCGATGGATGGAGTCTTCACCGCCTACTCGGCGTCAACCGGCGACATCCAGTGGCGTGTGGGTCGTCGAGGGAAGGGGCCGGACGAGTACAGTGCGTACGTCGTGCTGGCACGCACACCTGGCGGCGACTTTCTCGCGCTCGATTGGCAGAACCTCCGCCTCACGTACATCGAGCCCTCGACCGGTAGTACCAGGCGTGCGATGCGCTGGCCCGTTCTGTCGGCCCCGCGATACCCCTGTGCCACGGCCGACGACAGGCTGCTCATACTGAATTCTCGCCCTGGTCGTCCTCTGATCTGGCTGACCGATTCGGTGGCTACGCTGGAAGCGCCGCTGCCCTGGCCGAACGCCCGCGAGATGCACCAACTCGCTACCCAGGGCATTCTCGCGGCAGGGCCGCACGGCGACTGTGTGCTTACCCTCAAGTATGGACAGGGCTTCGCGCGCTATCAGCAGCAGGACAGCATGCCGCTCTATATGCGCGCTTTCGTGGAGCCGGTTGCGCTTCCTATTCTTACGCGCGAGAAGGGCCCTGGCGGGGCTACGATAACCGGCTTCCCGAAGGGAACGGTGAGAGCCGCCATCGCGGCTGCAGTGGGTGAAACAGAGGTCCTGATTGCGTTCGGTGGTCGTTCGAAATTCCGGCGGCTTCTGGTTGACCGCTACACCCTCGCCAACGGCGACTACGTGGGCAGCTTTCTCCTTCCCTTCTCGCCCGCCGGCATTGCGGTGAGCGCGGGGCGCATCTTCGTGATCGATACGTCGGATGAATATCCAGCGGTGCGGGCGTTTGCGCTGCCATGATCGGTAGGCAAGGGGGCGCCGCGCCACGACGCCCACGTCGCTCTCGGGTCATACCGCGAGCGCTTGAGCCACCGACGCCATGGGGCCCGCTCCCTGACCTCAGGAATAACACAGGGTTGTCGTGCCTTTGCCCTGGCTCCAACCGCTCACAGTGTGGAGCCTCCTGGGATCCGGGCGCGGTACATCACCGCAGTACCCGCCAGAAGCGGTATGGCCACGAGGGCAGGCCAGGCGACCTCACCTGATCCACCGACCGATCCGGCGAGCAGTACCACGATCGCGATGACGGTGGCGCAGGCGAAAACGGCTGCTCGCTGACCCGGAGTCGGGTGCGCTCTCTCTCGTTAGCCTGCCGTCCACTTCTCATCGGGTACTGCGGAGACGCCGTCCTCAAGTCGAGTGCGGCCACTACCATCTCCCTCAACCGATGCTCCGTGAGGGTGGAGTCGAGCAGCAGGCCTCGCAACTTCTGACAGTCCAGTACTGCTGCCTGGCACTCCTCGCAGCCTGCTACGTGCTGCAGCACCGGGACTGGATTCTCCGGCAGGGCCAGGGCAATGGAAGTCAGCAGATCCATGTCGACGCATCGCATATGCTATCGGTCCTCCAGAAGTGGGCGTAGCCTGCCAAGTGCCTGATGAAGTGTGGCCTTCACGGTGCCTTCGGCCACTCCCATACGCGTCGCGGTAGCGCGCGTCGAGAACCCCTCCAGCAGACGAAGTACGACGACGGCGCGTTGTTTCTCCGTCAGTGTCTCGAGCGCGCGCCGGATGCGATCTGCAGTGTGGGAGCGGTCCTCGTCGTCAACATGATGGTCACGCACTACGGCGGCGTGTTGTTCGACGTGGCGCAGCTCGCGCGCGCTGCGACGGAATTGGGTGCGATGGATGTTCCGGCATATCGCGCAGAGCCATGGCAGCAGCGGCCCTCAGTTATCAAAAGTCTGGCGCCTCTCGAATGCCCTCACCCAGGTCTCCTGGACCAACTCCCTGGCATGCTCGCGGTCCTTCTCGAGTTGGAAGGCGTAGCGGAGAAGTGCGGGTGTCTCTGACGAGACACAGGCCTGGAAGATCGCGTGCTGCCCCAAACGAAAGAGCGATAGTTCTTCCTCGCTGAATGACGCGTCGCCACCGCTATCCACGATCTCCGGGTTACTCATCGACAACAATCAGTCGCCCCGCCGCCCAGGCGAGTATGATGGTGGCCATCAGAGGACCAAGCAGCACAAGCTGCGCTGTCAGGGCGGGTGCGACACGCTGCTGCGTCGACAGTTCCTTACCGAACTGGAGTGCGACGAGGAACCAGGTAGCCAGCACCGCTCCGCCGGCCCAGGCGTCGACGGTGCGGCGGGCGCTCTCTCCCCACCTGTTGTCCGATATCCGGGCGATGAAGTAGCCGAGGAAAACGGACACACCGGCCAACAGTGCCACGGACAACTGCAGGTGGTAAACGTAACCGGTCAGAAGCGCCCGGCCCCAGGAAGGCGACCACCCGATGCTGGAGAAGCCTGGGTTGTCGAATGCGGCCTGGACTTCAGCATGGTAGCGCGCCCTGAGTACCGATCGAGTTTCGGTCTCGGTGATCGCTCCGGCCGTTGTCGCCGTTCCGCTCGATCGTGCTGCCAGGGCATCGCTTGCCGGTGACACATACGCCAGCATGGCAAAGACGATCAGGCCGCTCACGATGGCTGGAATGATGAGCCGCACCGTGGGACGTAGTGAGCTCTCCTTTACCATACGAGGGTATGCGAACCCGACGGCCAGGCCGCCAGCGTAGGCTGCGAAGGGCAACACCAGCGCGATCCACGCAGGGATGTGGAGAAGCTGGACCGACAGAGCGGCCATCACGGACTGTTGACGATCCAACAATATGCTGATGGCACCTGTCCCTACCAGCATCAGAAGCCCGATGGATGTCCAGTAGCAGGTAACACGTGTGAACGCGAGAATCATGTGGCCGTCCGTAGTCTGATGTGACGCATCGCTCAATACGGATATGCCGGGCACGCAATATCGGTTTAGTCAGTCGCTGCAGGCGCTTGTGCGCGAGATTGCCAGGCCGACGACGCATGCCCTGTGGCGAACGGTCCACTCCCGCCGCCCTCTTGCCCCGATGACCGCTTCGTGGCAGGGTAAGCAGGACGCCACCACTCTGCTCCCGCCACGACGGACATGATGACGACACACCCCAATCCCGCGCTCACTTCGCCCCAGCCGTTCACATCGCGCACATCGCGCAGGTTGCTGTCGCTCGCCCTGCTCACGCTCGGCCTCAGCGCCGTCGCCTGCGCCGGCGCTGACGATACGTCGCCGAACGCGCTCGTCGTGAGCATCGACAGCGTTGGCGGCGTACCGCACGTGCTCAACTCGGGGACGCCGGTACGGTGGAGCCTCGACTCGACGGTCGTCATTCACGATGCGGGCGGCGAACCATTCGGCCGGGTCACGGGTGTGGTCGGCGACTGGAAGGGGGGCGTCTATGTTGCCGACGCGATAGCGCTCCGCGTCTACAGATTCGCGCCTGATGGATCATATCTTGGCTCACTCGGCGGCAAGGGCTCGGGGCCGGGAGAGTTCCGATCCTTGGAAGGGCTAGCCTGGGTGGCCGGGAAGCTCGCCTCGCTGGACGCCGGCAACGGTCGCATCACACTGTTATCCTCCGACGGCGAGGACCCGCCAGTCTCGATCAAGTGGCAGGCGCTCACCGGTGAGCTGACGCTCGAGCAGACGCGACCCGGCGAGGCCTACGCCCCCGTTGCCGTACCATCGGCGCAGCAGGGACGCAAGGATACGAAGTACCTGCGCCTGATCGGCACCGGCGCACCCGACACCCTCCCCGATTACGGTGCAGAGGTGTCAAGCTCGGCGGCCGTCACCTGTGTGTCGCCAGGGCAGATCGCCAGCTTCAGCATCCCGTTCGCACCGCGTCCCTACTCCGCGCGAGCGCCTGGCAATGGTACAGTAGTGGGTAGCACCGGCGCCTACCGGCTGGCGCTGCTCGACGCGGCTGGCGACACCGTGCGTGTGATGTCGCGCGACGAGCCGCCCGTCCCGGTGTCCGACGCCGAATGGGCCGACGCCGAGGTGCGATGGACGCGCTTCCAGGAACAGAATCATGGCGCAGACTGCGACGTCAGCAGCATCACCCGGCCGCCGGCGATGCCGGCTTTCCGCGGGACGCTGTTCGATGACGGCGGCCGGCTCTGGGTAGAGGCCGTGACCACCGATGGTTATCGCCTGGATGTCTTCGACAGCACCGGCGTGCTGGTCGCCGAATTTCCCGCGCCGCCGCGGGATCGCTCGGTAGCCATGACCGTAAGGACGGGTCGGCTCTTCTGGACCGCCGCCGATTCGCTGGGCGTCCAGACGGTGCACTCGGCGCGCGTGGTGGAGCAGGCGGCGCCGCCTGATTCGGTGGCCAGCGGCAGCTGACAGTTGGGTGTGAGGAGCGTAGTAATCGCCTGAGCGTCCGATGCCGGATCGGAAGGATGGTCAGCCCGGGGCGACGAGCGGGCTCTCACGCGTACAGGTTTGCGCGTCCGGCCGCTTGGAGCCTAACTTTCATGGATGGCGGCGCCGCACCCTTGCAGCTGTTGCACGTTGGCGCCTGCCGCAAACGGCGCCGCCAGCGCTCGATGGCTACGTTCAGCAGATCGTCCTCGCTCCAGGTCGCCGATTCGCAGGTGCTGTTCTCCTGCCTGACTCGACCGGTAGCGGAGTCGTATGACATCCCCGCGCCTGACCCGTTTGAGGGCCGGCGCGCCACCATCACAGTCCCCACGGACCGCACCCATAAACATGGCTCCCACCCTCCACGAACGAATAGAGCAGGCGTTGCGACGCGTGCAGAACCCGCGCATCAAGTCCGACGTCGTGAGCGCCGACATGGTGCGCGACGTGGCGACGACGACCGATGGCAAGGTGCGCTTCACACTCCTCCTCGATGCCAAGGACGATGCGTCGCTGGTGCGCGAGACGCGTCAGGCGGTGGAGAAGCTGGACGGCGTGACGGAGGTGCGCGTGGGTGTCAAGGATCCCGCCCAGGCGTCGTCCGGCGAGCCTGCTCCGGCTCCCGCCGCCGCGCCGCGTCGGGCGCTCCCCATGATGGAGCAGAAAGCGCCGGCGGCTCGCGTGCCGGCGCCCACTCCCGTGCCCTATCCGCACCTGGGCCGTATCCTGGCAGTTTCCAGCGGCAAGGGCGGGGTGGGGAAGTCCACCATCGCCACCAACCTTGCCATCTCCCTCGCCAGGGCGGGCTACCGCGTCGGGCTGATGGACGCCGATATCTATGGCCCCAATATTCCCCGGATGATGGGAGTGAACGCACCGCCCGATGTCCATGGCGACAAGATCGTCCCGCTCCAGGCGCACGGCGTGAAGATCATCAGCATTGGTTTTCTGATCGAGCGGGACCAGCCGGCGATCTGGCGCGGACCGATCATCATGAAGGTGATCACCCAGTTCCTGCGCGATGTCGAATGGGGTGAACTGGACTACTTCCTGGTGGACATGCCACCGGGCACCGGTGACGCCCAGCTCTCCCTTGTGCAGGCCACGCATGTGGACGGCGCGGTCATCGTCACGACGCCGCAGGAGGTCGCCGCTGGAGACGCCCTGCGCGGCGCCAAGATGTTCGACCGGGTGGACGTTCCGGTGCTCGGGATCGTCGAGAACATGAGCTATTTCGAGTCGCCGGATACGGGGAAACCGCTCGCCATCTTCGGGTCCGGCGGCGGTCAGCGTCTGGCCGACGAACTGGAGATCCCGCTTTTCGGCAACGTGCCGCTCTATCCGCCGGTGCTGGAGGGCGGGGATGCCGGCACGCCGATCGTCGTCGCCGAACCGCTGTCGGCCGCCGCGAAGGCGCTCACCGCAGTCGCCGAGCAGGTCGTGACCGCGTTCGACCGGATACTTCCTCCGCGATCGTAGGGCGCCGGTTCGATAGCACGGTTCAATCGAACGGTCCCATGGTGTGGCGCGGCCGACGGAGCAGACTCCGGCGGCCGCGCTGTCGTTCAGCGCATGCGTCCGGCGGTGCCCGCCCTGTCAGCGCCCTTCTCATATGACCACCGTTGGCTGGCTCGGACGATCAGGCGACCGGGGTCAGGATCGTTGTGGTCGGGGTGATTGAACGCTTCTTGCGCAGGCGCCCTCTCAAGCGCTACGAATGCCACGCCCTGTCAGCCATGGCGGTTGGCGAGCGGGTGGCGGAGGTGCCGATATGTGGCTGCTCAAGCTCGAACGAACGCCACGCCTGATACTGCTCTGCGTCGTGTTGGGTGTGGTTGGGGCGCTCGGGGCCCAACTGTTTCTCCTTCTGTTGCACGTCTTCGACAGCCAGGTGCTCACCCGGGTCGGTGGATACCGGGAGATCGGAGTCCAGGCGGCCCACGCGATGACAGTAGCGCCCTCGCTGTTCACGCGCTGGTACTGGTGGCTCCCGCTGTCGACGACGCTGGGCGGACTGGCCGCGGGCATCATCATCTACGGTGTGGCTCCGGAGACCGAAGGTCATGGCACCGACGCTACGCTGCGTGCCTTTCACCAGAACGGCGGCCGGATGCGCTCGCGGGTACCGTTCGTCAAGACGCTGGTGAGCGCCATCACGATCGGCACCGGCGGCTCGGGTGGGCGGGAGGGGCCCACGGCGCAGATCGCATCCGGCGCCGGCGCGATACTTGGTCACCTGTTCAAGCTGCCCGACGAGGAGCGACGGATCGTCGTCCTGATCGGCATGGCCGCGGGCCTGTCGGCAATCTTCAAGAGCCCGCTTGGCACCGCGATCTACGCCGTCGAGATCCTCTATTCGCGAATGGCATTCGAAGGCGGCGCGCTGATCTTCACGCTGATCTCCGCCTCGGTCGCCTATGCGGTCACGGGTCTCTTCTCAGGCTATACACCGCTCTTCCTGCTGCCCGTCAATACTCGCACGCTGAACCCGCTGGATCTGCTCTGGTTCAGCCTTCTTGGTGTGCTGGCTGGCGCGGTGGGAGCGTTGCTGCCGACGGTCTTCTACCGGGTGCGCGACGCCTTCGTGGCGCTGGACGTGCCGCGGGCGCTGAAGCCCGCCCTTGGCGGGCTGGCGGTGGGACTCATCGGCATCGCCGTGCCCCCCATCATCGGCGGCGGCTACGGCTACATGCAGTTCGTACTTCAGGGTGGTTCCGGTATCGCTGTCTGGGCCCTTCTGCTCTTCGCCTTCGGCAAGATCATCACCCTCTCGCTGACCGTCGGGTCGGGCGGATCCGGCGGCCTGTTCGGCCCGACGCTCTACGTTGGCGTCATGCTGGGAGCGAGCCTTGGCGGCCTGCTGCACGCCCTCGGCGCCGATGTGGACAGCAGCTGGCTGGCGGTCGTCGGAATGGCCGCTGTCTTTGCCGGCAGCGCCCGCGTGCCCATCGCCGCCATGGTCATGGTCATTGAGATGACCGGCGGTTTCGAGTTGATCATGCCGACAATGATCGCGGTCGCAGTGGCGTTCCTGGTGCAGCTCCTGCTCACCCGCCATGCTCGCTATCCGACTCTCTACGAGTCCCAGGTGAAGACGCCAGCGGAGAGTCCGGTCTACCGCGACCTGTTCTACCAGACGGCCGCCAACCTGCTCAGGCGACAGGACGTCCACCTGGATCGCGACATTCTGGATAGCGAGTTGCAGGCAGTGCTCGACCGGGGCGAGGGAGTGGCCCTGCGTCGCCGCCAGGAGCGTCTCTACAGCATCGCGCTACCCGCAGGATCGCCAGCGGTCGGACAGGAGTTGCGCAGCCTCGGGCTTGGCGAGATGGGAGTACTCATAGTGGGAGTCGTGCGCGGCGAGGGCGAGATCGTGCCCAATGGCGGGACTCGCCTGCAGGTCGGCGATGGATTGCTGGTCGCGACGACCGAGGAGGGGATGGGCCGCTTCAGGGAGCTGACTGCGGCACCGCAGTCGGAGGATGATGCTACCCGCACGGTAGACTAGCCTGCCCAGCGCGACAGCCGGCTGAACAATCTGTGGCGTGGCGTAGCGGTGGTGCTGGCCCTGCCTTGCGCCCACGGTGCGCGTCTGCAGATTGGCGACGGCACCCGCGCCGTTGGCCCCTCAGGGGTGGCGTCGGACAAGTCACTGCTGATGTGATATCGCCACCTTGCCGGGCGACGTTGCTCGCGCCTGTCTCCTCGAATCCAGGGTTCTGATGCGCCTTCCCGCATCGATAGATCGAGCGTCGGCGCACTCGTCCGTCGCGGGCGGTGCGCTCCTCAGGTATCCGCCCTTCCGGGCCACGACCAGGCTGTCTGGAAAGGCTCCTGAATGGCCGCTATTGGCGATCCTTGTCTCGTGCTGCCTGGCCACCCTTGCCGCACCAGGCGCGGCTCAGCCTGTCGCTGCCCCTGACACGGTGGCCGGCGCTGCCGTCTCGCAAGCCCGGGTGGCTGCCGGCCACATCACGGACCTGATTGCCGGACAGCTCGCCCCGGAGGTCGACGTCGCACGGCTGTTCCGTCTGCCGCTGGCGGATGGCGACCTGGTGAGAACGCGAGCCGTTCTGGCGATGGTCGACGATGGACGGCTGTTCGATCGCGCGCGTGCAGATTCGTCAGTCCTTACCGGCCTCACTGGCGACCAGGCGGCGCTGGCCATCGCGCAGGCTCGCTTCCTGAGGCTGCCGGCAAGCCGCCGCAACACACTCATCAGCCAACATGAGCAGGCGGTGCGGAGGGCCGCCGCTGAGCGCGAGCGGGCGAATCAGGCGGCACAGGAACTTGCAGGACTCAGGAGTACGCTGTCATCACTGCAGGCATTCCTGGCTGGAGAGAAGGCCGATTCCACAGCCCTCTTCCTGGACGCGCTGGAAGTGGGCGGCGCGATGACCTCGTCCGCGCGCCGGGCAGTGCTGCTGGACAGCGCTGGCGCGGACGCCACCGCCGAGGAACCCTCAGCAACCGATTCGGCGGATGGGGCGGGAGCCCTGAGACGCCAGGTCGACCTGTTGCGTGCTCGTATCCTCGCCCTCTCGCCGGAAGAAAGGTCGCGTCTGGTCGCCGCGCAGCTCGCCGCCCCGGCGATGAGCGCGACCGCCGATGAGGCCAGGCGGCAGGTGGAGGAATCCGCCCGCGCAGCAGCGGCGGCGCGCAGTGAGTTCGAGCGCCTCATCGCCACCGAGCGGACCCGACTTCTACGAGTCCGCGAGGCGCAGGCCCGAGCCGAAGAGGGACTGGCCGAGCTCGGTCAGCTACCGGAGGATGTACGGGAACTCGCGCTCGGCTGGCGCCGCCAGGTCCGCGAGTTGTTGGATCGTCCCCAGAGTGGAGCCCGGAGAGCGGCGGACGCCGACCGTCTCTACGTCCAGCTCGTCGACGCGCTGGAGCGAGTACGCGGTGACCTGGGCCGAGCGCTGGGTACCTCCACGACGCTGGACGTTCAGCAACTCACTCCGGCGCCGCTGGACGATGCCATTCCGACAGGTGTCCCGGAGGAGGTCGACCTCGAGGCGTTGCACGAGGAACTCGTGGGTAACCTTGCGAGGCTGCGAAACCTGGATGGCACCGTCCGGCGCGAACGTCGCGATGCGCTGTTCACGGCCATGACGGACATGAACGCGGTCAGGCTGAGTCTCATTCCGGCGCTCTCGGGCGCCATGCGGGGACGGGTCACAGGGTTCGGCGAGGAGGGTTTTGCGCAGGTGCGCCGTGAGGTCAATCAGATGACGCTCACGCTGCGACATACCTTCGTGTCAGGACCCGCCCGGGCCAGCCTGGCCCTCCAGCCATTGCTCCACCCGACTCCGCGTCTCGTTCTCTCCCTGCTCATTCTGGTCATGCTGGCGCTCGGTTTTCGCTACTGGCGACGGCATGGCGATGACGTGCTGTTGATGATCGAGAGAGCGAACGCGACTCGCCAGCCTCCGACACTGCTCTCCACCGGTCTCGCGCTCGCCATCGGTTACCTGCGGCGCGTACGTCGTCCGCTGGAATGGCTGATCCTTGTCACCCTCTTCTCCTGGCTGATTCCTGAAGAGCTGAACTCCGCCGCCCTGCGATTTCTCTGGATCCTGGTAAGGTGGGTGCTCTTCACTGCCTTCATGGTCCAGTTGCTGGACGTGCTGGCACAGGGTCGGCGGCTGGACGACCCGCGAGCGGCCCTCCGCCAGCGATCGTTGCTTCTGGTTGCAGGCGTGATACTCGTCGTCGGCCTCATACTCTCCCTCACCAGCCAATCGGTGGGCAGGGGCGCCATCTACAACTGGGTATTCAGGGCCTGCTGGCTCCTTCTCATACCAGTCGCCCTGATTCTGGCATCGTGGTGGCGAGCACGCATCGTCGCGCTGGCCGAGGCAGCCGGGCCAGCGAGTCCGTTCCTGGCCTGGAGCGCACGCAACCATGAGGGCGTCTTCGGAAACGTGGTCCTGGTGTTCGCCGGGGTCGTGCTGCTGTTCACTGGTGCGCGAGCCATCGTCACGCGGCGCGTCAATGAGATAGCACTCATCAGGGAGTTCTCCGACCAGCGTCAACGTGTGCGGGCGGCGGCCCGCGTCGCCGCGGATGAGGAGAGCGGCCGTTTCCATCCACTTCCTGCGGCGATGGTCGACGGGCTGGCGCCACATCGGGTACCGTCCATCGACGACCCTTCGATCCGTACTCGCCCGGAGAGGCCGGTGCCGACCCTCTCGCCGGGCGCCATTCTCGCCCTGGTTGGTGAGCGGGGTCTGGGCAAGTCGACAATGCTGGGCGACCTCACCTTCGAGTTTCCACCCGAACGCGTGCTGCGCATCCCGGATGTGTCAGGCGGATTCCGGAGCATATGCTCGCAACTCGCCGCCCTGCTGGACGTGGAGTGCGACCTGGAGCAGATCAGGGTTGCACTGGTTGAGACGCCTGGTCGCGTCATCACGGTCGATGACCTGCACCGCCTGGTGGTCCCGGCGATAGGCGGCCTGGAGGATTTTGACCAACTCGTCGAACTGGCTCGGACCACGAGCCCTGCTACCACCTGGATCCTGGCCATCGGTTCGCCAGCCTGGTTGTACATCAGGCGTGCCCGTGACGATCGCGCAATCTTCGATTCAGTCGTGCTGCTGCCGCGCTGGAACGCCGCTGACATCCGCGCGCTCGTGGAACGTAGAACCGAACAATCCGGTCTCACTCCCACTTTCGACCCGCTCGACAGCAGTCAGGTGGTGACGCTCGACGCGGACCTGAGTCCCGAGGAGCGTACGAGGCGCGCATACTTTACCGAGTTGGCCGACTACAGCGCAGGGAACCCGGCAGTCGCCATGGAGTTCTGGCGCCGCTCACTCTTCCTGGAACGGGACACCCGGAACGTGGTGGTGAGAACCTATCGCACCCCCGACACCGAGGTGCTGGCCGCCCTGCCGGAGACCACGTCCTTCGTTCTGCGGACGATCCTGCAGATGGAGGTCGCCTCGCTGGACAACATCCAGCGGTGCACCGACCTGGGCAGCGTGACTGTCTCGGACGCGACGCGCATACTTGCCCGGATGGGAGTGATCACCGAGTACGAGTACGGCTACCGGGTGACGCTGTTCTGGTATCGCGAAGTGCGCCGCCTGCTGGAACGCCGGAACCTGCTCGGGAAGGTGGCCGCATGAAACCGTCGCGAACCTGGATCGGGGCATTGGTGTCGTCCCTCGCATTGGCGACGCCGGCGCTGTCGCAGCAACTGCCACCCATGGAGAGTATCGCCCGCATAGGTGACGTGATCCGCTGGGGCGGCATCGTCACGTCGCTCTTCGTCATTCTTGGCGCCTGGATGCTGCTGCGATTGCTGGGCGCCTTTGTCGGGAGGTTCAGCTCGCAATTCGCTGCCCGTCGGCTGACGATGCAGAAGCTGAACACGATCGTCCAGTTCCTCATATTCGTCGTCACGACCACGATCGTGATCACGCTTTCCTTCCGGATCAACCAGACGCTCCTCGCACTCATCGGTGGATCGGCGGCGGTCGCCATCGGCTTCGCACTCAAGGACCTGGTCGCATCGTTCGTCGCCGGCATCACGATCATCCTCGACCAGCCATTCCAGGTCGGCGACAGGGTGGAATTTGGCGGCTACTACGGCGACATCACCTCCATCGGCCTCAGGTCGGTCCGTCTCCAGACGCTCGACGACAACACGGTCACCATACCGAACAGCAAGTTCCTGAGCGACATCACCTCGTCCGGCAACTACGGTGCGCTGGACATGCAGGTGGGGATGGACTTCCACGTCGCCATCGATCAGGACATCGATCTGGCCCGGAGCATGGTGACCGAGGCCGCGCTGTCCAGCCGCTACATCTTCCTGGACAAGCCCGTTGTCGTTCATGTGCACCAGGTCCTTGCGGAGAACCTGATCTCCGTTCGTCTCAGCCTGAAGGCGTACGTCCTTGACACGCGGCATGAGAAGGCCTTCGAAACCGACGTCAACCTGAGGTGTCTGCGGGCGTTTCGTGAAGCGGGAATCCAGGCGCCGTCGCTGGTGTCCTCGGCCTGGATCAGGCAGGAGTGACAATGCCAATGCAGCGTCGCATGATGACATCGCTCCGATCGAACACGATGTGGGCGCGGACGCGCCATCAGGAGATGGAATAGCGGCATGCCGTCCGTCATCACGATACTCACCGACTTCGGCACCGCCGACGGCTATCTGGCCGAGATGAAGGGGGTGCTGCTCACTCTCGCTCCGACTGCGCAACTGGTGGATGCATCGAACGACATCCCGCCGCAGGATATCGAACTCGCCCGCCTCACCCTGGCTCGCTACTGGCGTCGCTATCCATCGGGCACCGTACACCTGGTGGTGGTGGACCCCGGGGTCGGGAGTGAGCGGCGCGCGATCGCCGTTCGCAGCGATGACCGTTTCCTGGTCGGTCCGGATAACGGCGTCCTCTCGCCAGCATTGTTGCTGCCGCGGGCCGAGGCTGTCGTGCTCCCGGTGCCGCGTGGGGTGTCGGCGACTTTCCATGGTCGGGACATCTTCGCCCCTGCCGCCGCCCTCCTCGTCTCCGGCACGCCACTGTCATCACTCGGGTCACCATGTCCCGATCCGGTGATCCGGCGCACCCCGGAGGTAGTGCGCATTGGCGACGGCATCGTGCGTGGGGAAGTGATCGCGGTTGACCGCTTTGGCAACCTGATAACCAACCTGGTCACGGGCAGCGCGGCGACCGTCGAGATTGGGCCGCACCTGCTCCCGCTGCAGCGCAGCTACTCCTTCGCAGATGCCGGAGCGCTGGTAGCGCTCACCGGCTCATCGGGCCTGATAGAGATTGCGGTGCGCGACGGCAACGCCGCCATGCGGCTCGGCGTTGGTCGCGGAACGACTGTCATGCTGCGCTCGGTCACCCGTGACTGACCACGGTGCGCGTGAGGCTGACGGGCTTCTGACAGGGTGAGCGGAGGGGATGGTGAGGGCTCTTCCGGCTCGACGCCTTCCGGCCGGCTGTTGGCAGGCGTGGTGAACCACGACGCGACGCCGCAGGGTTCACGCCTCGGTCCCGCCCGACATACTCACCTCCTGCTCGCTGGCGCGACCCACGCGACCTGTTCGCACCACCCTGTCCACCGAGCTCCCGGACGACACCTGGCCGCCCAGCAATGTCCCACCTCGTGCGGCGACGCTGCCCGTTCCCTTGTGGAGTTCCGAGTTGAGCTCACCGCCCAGCAGGAGGACGACCATGGACAGGTACATCCAGGTGAGCAGCACGATCACGCCGCCAATCGTGCCGTACGTCTTGTTGTAGTCAGCGAAGTTCACGACGTAGAATCGGAAGCCCATCGTCACCGCCACCCAGAGCGTCGTGGCCACCACCGCGCCGGTCAAGGCGTGGAGTCGGCGCTGACGGACGCACGGCAGGATCATGTAGGTGAGGTAGCCGACCCCCAGCAGGAGTAGCAGCGCCACCGTGTACTGAACCGCCAGGATCGCTGCTGCCGTGCTGGCATCGAGCCCGATGAGGCGGGCCACGGTATCCACGATTTCCTGGCCAGCCACCAGGGTCACACTGGCCACGATCACGACTGCGCCTGAGACGAGCACCATCCCTATCGCGATCAGGCGTGACTTCCACCAGGGACGGTTCTCGTGGACGTCGTAGGCGGTGTTCAGCGCGCCGATCAGCGAATTGAAGATGTTGGACCCTGTCCACAACGCGAGGATGGCGCCCACCGACATCAGTCCGGGCGCGCTCTCCGAGTAGACCACGTTGGACACGATGTCGTTGAAGAGCCGGTAGCTTTCCGGTGGGAGTGCCCGGCCGAACTGATCCATGATGAAATCCATGGACTGCTGCTTGTTGCCAACCAGGCTCAGCAGTGGCGTCAGGAAGAGCATCAGCGGGAACAGCGAGAAGAAGAAGTAGTACGCCGTCTGCGCTGCCAGCCCGAGGATGTTGTCCTCCAGCGACTCCCGAACCACGCTTCTGGCGAGCGTCTTCACCCTGTAGCCCATCAGCACCATCTTCACTACCTCCCGTTGTGAGAAGGAGAGGGCAAGGGAGGGGCCAGCGCCGGCGCCGTTGGTGATGGCGGCGACCGGTCCGTCGCTGTGGCGACTGGCGGGGTGCTTCGGCGGCGGGGTGACCGGGCGGCAGCCGTGGCGACTACCTCTCCACAGCCACGACGGCGAGAATCAGCGGCTCTGGCTGGTGGGGCGACGGACCGCTGCGACGCCTCCGATCGGCGTCGGCGTGAGCCATGATATCTCGTCGTCCGGCTCCTGCTCCACCTGTGGTGGCTTTGGCCGACGGGTGCCAGCGCGCGATCGGAGCGCGGCCCCGAATCCGACCGTCACGGCGACCCAGGTCAGGACGAAAGCGATGCCACGAGCCACGGCCGCGGCTGCCGGCACCGGCGTGAACAGCGCCGCTATCAGCCAGACGGCTATGAAGACGATGATGCCGACGAACAGGGCCCGCAGGGCCGCGCCACGGTCGGACAGACGTCGTCGGCTCTCGCCGCCGGTGATGGCGCTGCCCGTTACGGAGGTCACGGCCAGGAAGCCCAGCATCATGAGGCCGGCCGTGGCGAGGGCGATGGCCACTATGGCGAACGGTATGAGAAGGATTCCGATAACGGTGACAGCAAGGGCGATGACGACCAGCAGGACCGCCGGTAGCACCGCCAACTGTCCGGCCACACCGAACACCAGCGAGCGGGCGAAGCCACCGTGCAGCGCCTCCACCACGCCCTCCAGTGGACCGCTGGCGAAAACCAGGACGCCCACTCCCATGAGAATGAGCACCGTCAGCCAGCCCACCACCAGCCCCAGCCTGTCGCGCACGGTGTCGCGCGGCGTCGCAGCGGCTGCCTGCGACGAAACGATGGGGGCCAGCGCGCCCCTCACGGAACGCACCTCGCCACCGACGGCGCCGCCCAGCAACTGCACCCGACCGAGCACGGCGATGGCGTCACCGGTGACCGTGGAGCCCGGGTGGAGGATAACGTCCCCCTCGTAAGCCACGGCATCCCCGTTGACCACGCCGAAGACGTCCAGCGCCCCTCCACGAGAGGCTACCGGGCCGGTCACCGTGTCGCCAGCGGGCACCGTTCGCGGCCCGGCGGGCACATCGCGCACCATCGGGATGCCGGACCAGGGCATGCGCCTCTCCAACCGTGCCAGGCCGCCAAGGATGCGAGACACGAAGCCACCCGTCACCGCCGACTCCCCTCCTTCCGTCGCCGAATCCGGCGTCGCTACGGTCCTCACCGAGTCTGGCTGCGCCGGCTGTGCCGCCGCCAACTGCACGGATGATCCGGCGCCGGTCGACGGCGGCAGAGCCGGTGCCATGACCGCGCTCGCCTGGAATGAAACGCTGGCGGCGGGTAGGGCTGCAGGCACAGCGGCCAGGCACAGTGCAACGAGTAGTCTGCGCATGGCTAGAGCCGTTGGCGGCGAGAGACCACGGTGGCCGAGCGAAGTAGCGCGATCGCCATGACAAGCGAGACGACGACAACGGCGAGCGCGAGCAGGACACCTTCCGGACCGGCGCTGGCCATGGCTCCCAGCGCGCCGTCCCCGAAGATCGTCCTGACCGCGCCGCTCATCAGGCCCAGCAGGGCAGATCGACCGCGATCCAGGGCCAGTTCGAGGCCGAAGATGGCGGCGTCGCGACTGGTTACGAGTATTATCCCGATCATCGACAACATGAGCGTCGCCATCACCCCCGCGACGCCGGCCAGCACTCGCGCCGGCCGCGATGTCGGCACGAGGCTCCTGACCGTATCGCCCAGCGTGATGTACCAGGGCTCGAATACGTGCACGCGCGACATCACCCGGTCGGCAAGGAACGGGGCCGGGCTGAGATGCGGCAGCTCTTCCAGCAGCGTGACCAGCTCTCGGCGTTCAGCGAACTCGGCTCGACACCCGGCGCAGGAGCGCAGGTGCGCCCTGAGCGGCGTCAGGCCGAACCCGACGTCGCCATCCAGCAGCAGGTCGAACTCGTTCGGAAGTAGATGTCTATTGTCCACGAGGTTCCTCCAGTAGATCCCTACGGGCAACATCGACCCGATGTTTCAGCCTGACCGTGCATGGCAGCGACCTGTGCCAACGAGCGGCAAGGTCGGCTCTGGCCAGCTCTGCCGTAGCCGGGGCGGAAGCGTTGGCGTTCTTCACCATCATTCGCGTATATCCTGGAGAGCCTGTCGCAACTCGTTGCGGGCACGGTGGATATATGTCTTTACCGTGCCCAGTGGCAGGTCCAGCGTGGCGGCAATGTCCTCGTACGACCTGCCCTCCACGTGGCGCAGTATTATGCAGGAACGGTACTCCGGGCGGAGGCCGGCAATGGCTTCCTCGATCGCGCCGCCAATCTCCCGGGCCTCCATCTCTTCCAGAGCGCTCTCCTGGCGGGACGCCAGGTCAAGGGAACTGGCGGTCGCCTCGGCGACGCTGGCGGCGTGCGGGGAGCCGTCGATGCTCACCGTGTTCAACTGCCGCCTCCTCAGGTGATCTATCGCCACGTTGTTCGCAATCTTGAAGATCCAGCTTGAGAACTTGAATTCGGGGCGGTAGCGATCGAGGTGGTTGAGTACTTTCACGAAGCTGTCCTGGACGAGGTCCTCGGCGGCTTCGCGGTCACGCACCATCCGGTAGATGAGCGAGAACACCGGTCGCTCATAGCGCCGGACCAACTCCCTGAACGCGCGATCGCGACCCTGGCGTGCCAGGGCTACGATCTCGGCGTCGGGAAGGTTGGTGAGCTCTGGCTGCGTTGGCATCGACGGGAGGAGGGCATCGGCGGTTGCATCTGGCCGCTGGCACAACCTAGCCCCGCCCGAACTGTGCAGCCAGAAGGGCGGGGTCCCACTCCGTGGCATATGGTTGGCTGGTGCCGCTTGAACCAGCCACCTCCGTGGGCGAACTTCCGCCAGTGAAATCCTCCCCTCCTGACCGGTCCGCCCCCTCCCTCGATGAAGCGCGTGCCGCCGCTGCCGGCGGAGCGGGCAAGCGCGCGTACGTGCGCGAGATGTTCGGCGAGATCGCGCCCAGCTACGATCTGCTCAATCATCTGTTGAGCGCGAACATCGATCGTGGCTGGCGTCGGAAGGCAATTGCCGAACTGGACTGGCCCAGACGGCCGGAGGGTCGTTACGTGGACCTCTGCGCTGGCACCCTCGACGTCGCTGTCCAACTTGCCGCCACCACCGGCTTCCGCGGTCAGGTGATCGCAGCCGATTTCGCCGAGCCCATGCTCCGTGCCGGTGATCGGAAACGCCAGGGACAGCCCATCTCGCCGGTGGTCGCCGATGCACTGGATCTGCCCCTGGCTGACAATTCCGCGGCTGGAGCCATAGTCGGCTTTGGAGTCCGCAACCTCGCCGACCTGGATGCCGGTCTGCGCGAGGTTAACCGTGTGCTCGAGCCCGGAGCTCGCTTCGTCATCCTCGAGCTCTCCCGCCCGCGATCGGCCGTGGTGAGGGGCGGTTACCAACTCTACTTCCAACATCTCCTGCCATTCGTCGGCCGGCTGGTGAGCGGACATCGCAGCGCCTACAGCTACCTGCCCGACTCGGTGGCTCACTTTCCCACCGGTGACGCGTTGGCCGCGCGGCTGCGCGACGCCGGATTTGCTACCGTCCGCTGGCGACCTCTCACCTTCGGAATAGCCGCCATCCATACGGCCATCAAGAGCGCCTGACGCCGCTCATGGTCACGCGGATCTGAGGAATCCATGTCCATCGTTCCACCTGGCACGCACGTCGTCGGTCTCATCTCCGATACCCACGGATTACTCCGCCCGGAGGTCCACTCGGCGCTCGCCGGGGTGGAGCTCGTTCTCCATGCCGGCGACGTGGGTGACGACGATATTCTGGACGAACTGGAACTGATTGCCCCCGTTCAGGCGGTCTATGGCAACACCGACGCACCGGGGCGGCCCAGGCTCAGCGCCACGCGAACGGTGGAGATTGGCGGGGTCCGTATCCATGTGAGTCATGGCCACGAGTTGGGCCAACCCACGCCTCGTGCGCTGCTGAGTGCCTACGACGAGGATGTGTTGGTCTACGGCCATACCCATCGACAACTCGTCACGCGCGCGGGCGGGCGGCTGGTGGTCAATCCCGGCGCCGCAGGTCCGCGCCGTTTCGACCTGAGGCCGAGCGTGGCAAGGCTGACCATCCGTGGCGGGCGAGCGGAAGTCGAGATAGTGGCACTGACCTGACGACTCCGGCGCCGCCGTCGTACATTGCCCGACCGGGATGACAACTGTGGGTGCAGTCACCTCGCTGCGTGGTGAAGGACCTCGCGTCAGTCGTATCCGTTGGTTGGCGGTAACGACGTCCAACTCCTGTTGGGCGCCGATGAACTTGTTGCATCCACTGGCTGCATGCGCCAACCATGGACCGCAGACCCCGGAGACGCGATGCACCGCTGGATCCCGAGACCGATCAATGCCGTGACCGGAACCGGCGCACGCCCCGGACCGTTCACAAGCCGCGATGACGCCCGTCCGGGCCATCCCGCGAGCAAGTATGGCGCGCGTCTGCGGACCGCGCTTGCAGTTCTGGTCGTGTTGATCACTGCTGGCCGAACCGTACGAGTTGTCGGTTTCTCTCCAGTCGCGTTGTGACCGGTAGCTGCCTGGCTCGGGTCTGGCAGGTGACTACTTCAGGAGAGTTGGTTATGCGTTCAGGACTGGTGATGTTGCTGACGGTGGCTGTTGCCTGCTCGAACCCCGTCTCGTCGGCCTCGGATATTCGTGTCGAGACGTCGCTCTCGGCGCCGTACGTCCGGCCAGAGGAGCCGGTGACGGTGACCGTGGTCGTGACGAATCGGGGTGACAGGACCCGCGAGGTCATGGACGGTTCCGGCTTCTGCCCGGCCCCGTTCACCGCCACCGCGACGGATGGCACGGTGGTTCGACCGTCAGTCCTGTGCACGGCCATTGCCAGGCCCCCCGAGAAACTGGCGCCTGGCAAGTCGCTGTCATTCACTGCTGTCTGGTCCGGCAGACACACTCTCTGGACCTCGACTCCGGAGCCGAATGAACTCCCAACGGGGAGCTACCAGGTGCGTGGAACGGTCGCGGTGATCGGCGTCGGCGAGGTGGTCAGTCCGCCGGTGGAACTGCTTATTCTTCCGTAGTACCCGTGCCGCGGTCACCCGCGGTCCGCCCACCTGGTTCGTGGGGTGGTCGTCAACGTGGGGTTCGTCGGATGGGCCGACGACCTGGGACCGGATATGGGTGATGCGTATCTACGATTTCGTCACGACATACTGGCCTCACATCGTCTTCCTGGCAGGGTTGACGGCAGGTACGGCGGCCGCCATTCACGCGGCGATGACGAAGAACGAGGTACGCGCGGCCATCGGCTGGGTGGGAATCTGCCTCATGTCGCCGCTGCTCGGGCCTACGCTCTACCTGATCATGGGCGTCAATCGCATCCGGCATGATCGGATCACCAAGCAGCGCGGAAGAGCCCTGCGGAATTATGTCGGCCATGCCGAGGTGTCCGACGTCGACGTGGTCGCCTGTTCAGCGTCGCAGTTCACGTCGTTGCGGACGGTGGGCGATCGAATCAGTCGATATCCGCTGGTGGGCGGCAACGACATCGAACTGCTGCCTGGTGGCGACGAGGCATACCCGGCCATGCTCGCTGCGATCGAGGCCGCGGAGCGCACGATCATCCTGCAGAGCTACATATTCGACAACGACCAGGAGGGGCGGCGGTTCGTCAGGGCGCTGGCCGACGCGCAGTCCCGTGGCGTCCAGATCCGCGTCCTGATAGACGGTATAGGCTCGCGCTACTCGAGGCCGCCGAGCATCCATCTGCTGCGCAAGCATGGGATACGGTGTGCCCTGTTCATGGCTGGCAGGCTGGGACTTCGCCTGCCGTATGCCAACCTGCGCAGCCATCGCAAGATTCTCGTCGTTGATGGCCGGATCGGCTTTACCGGCGGCATGAACATCCGCGAAGGCTTCGCATCCCGCGTGGCCGGGCCGGACGTCGACCACGATACCCATTTCAGGGTCGAGGGGCCGCTGGTCCGTCAACTCACGTCGGTGTTCGCGGACGACTGGGAGTTCACCACCAGTGAGTCGCTGGCGAAGGCTGTCTGGTTCGAAGGTGCTGGCGGCCCGGATACCTCTGGCGTGCCGGCGCGCTGTATCCGATCCGGGCCGGACTGGTCCATTGGCAACACCCACTCCATGCTGTTGGGTGCAATGGCGGTGGCGCAGCAGCGGATTCGCATCCAGTCGCCGTACTTCCTCCCCGACCAGGTGCTCGTAGGCGCGCTGAATACCGCCGCCCTGCGCGGAGTCGAGGTGGATATCGTCATCCCGGGTCGCAACAATCTGCGACTGGTGAACTACGCCATGACTGCCCAGTTGGCCCAGGTGATTCGCAGCAGTTGCCGCGTCTGGCGGTCTCGCGGCAACTTCGATCACTCCAAGCTTCTCACCATCGACGGCGCCTGGTCCTATGTGGGATCATCCAACCTTGACCCGCGAAGTCTGCGCCTGAATTTCGAACTGGACGTCGAGATCTACGACCGGGGAATGGCCAGCACCATCGAGCAGCGTATCGACGACGCCATTGCCCGGTCGGATGCCGTCACGCTCGAGACCCTGGCCCGGATCCCGTTCCGTCGGCGGCTACGCAACCGGATCATCTGGCTGGCCAGTCCGTATCTCTGAACAATCGACGACGGAGCGTGCACTCACTCCATCTTCGGGACGACGATGGCCGTGGTGCAGCCGGATCGCTCCACGATCGCCGCGGTGCCCTGCCCGAAGAAGAGGGGCTGGGAGAGCATCTTGTTCTCGGCGCCGAGTATGATCAGGTCATAATGCTCGGAGTAGCTCTCCTGGATGATTGTGCCGCCAGGGTCGCCGCTGGCCAGGATACGGACATCCCATGGAGCATCGTTGGCGGAGGCGAGGGTGCCATAGTCCTTGCGTATGCGATCCGCCATGACCGTCTCCTGCTCCACCGCCAGTGAGTGTGCCTCCCGGTTGTCGGGCATGGCCAGCGCTCCACTGAATACGCGAGCATCGTTCACGACATGCAGCAGCGTCACTCGCGCGCCAGCGGCTTCAGCATAGGCAAAGGCGAATTCTGCGGAATAGCGCGAGAAGACGCTCCCGTCCACTGGCACCAGGACGCGTCGGTAGGTGGGTGGAGGAATGGTATCGGTGCTACGGACAATGATCACCGGGAGCCTGGTGTCGCTCATGATGTCGGCGATCATGGACTGCGCGAGAACGTGACGCGGAGCGGCGCCGATCATGAGCAGGTCGTAGTCCCGAGCCGATTCCTCGATCACGGCCTGAGCGGGATCGGCGGCGCGGACGCGTCGTACCACCAGCTTCTTGCGCTGTTCGCCCAGCCGGTCGGCGGCCGCCTCCAGGTGATGCTCCAGCCCGCGGCCGGCCAGTGCCGACGACCGATCGGTGAGCCGCGCCCAGGACCACCAGCGCCGCCCCTCCTCCCGCCGTTCCACGTAGAGTGCGGTCAGGGTGCCGTCCACCGCCTTGACCAGCGGCGCGGCGAGGGCAAACGCGCCCATCGCGTTGCCGCCCCCGGCAGTGGGCACGAGGACGCGGAGTGCTCCCTCGGGAATCAGCCGCTGGCGGCCGCCGGCCTCCATCCGGCGGCGCTCCTCGTCGCTCAAGGGCAGCTTGTGCATGACGGTACGCAACAGTACCGGCGCCAGGAACGAGGTGAACACGGCCATCAGTACGATGATGGAGAACATCTCCGAAGTCAGGAGACCGAGCGAGAGGCCGATGAGGGCCACGATCAGTCCCATCGCTCCACGCGCATTCATGCCGAAGCCCAGCGCCAGCGCCTCCCAGTGCGACATCCGTCCCAGGCGCCCACCGATGTAACAACCGATTGTCTTGCCGCCCACCGCGAGCAGGATGAAGAGTGTCGGCACCACCCAGCCGGTCAACGTCCACAGGTCCACCTTGAGGCCCACGAAGGCGAAGAAGATGGGCGACAGCGCAGACAGTACGAACAGCTCCAGCACATGCAGCGAGGACGTCTTCACGCGTGGGATCTGCCGCACCATGATGCCGAAGACGAACGCCCCGAACACGGCGTGGACACCCAGCGCCTCGGTGGCCGCCGAGCAGAGGAAGGTGCCAACCAGGATCAGCGTGATGTCGGCACCGGCCAGGCCCACGTTCTCGTTCACGTAGCTGATCGCGCGCCCGAACAGCGGGAAGACGACGTAGCGGAGGAAGAGCAGGAATCCGGCGAGGCCGACGAGTGTCATCGCCAGGCGCTGCACGGAGAACGAGCCGCCTTCGGCGATACCGGCAATGATACCCAGCACGAGCCAGCCAACGGTGTCGTCAACCACCCCAGCCGACAGGATCACCACGCCCAGGTTGCGCCGTATGAGCTTCAGGTCCATCAGGATCTTGCCGATTACCGGTAATGCGGTAATGGCCAGCGCGGTCGCGATCAGGGCTGCGAATAGCGGCCGTTTGGCTGGATCCGTGAGGAACGAGTCGGGAAGTGCATAGCCGAAGAAGAAACCGCTGACGAACAGCAATGTCAGTCCGCCCGCCGACGCGTAGAGCGCGGCGGGGCCCAGCGTTCGCACGACGCGTACGTCTGTCTCCAGCCCCGTGAGCAGGAGGAGCAGCACCAGGCCCAGCCACGAGATCACCTCGAGCAGATGGAACTGAGCCGGGTCGGGCGGGAAGAGCATGGCAAACGCCTCGGGCCCGAAGTGTCCGAGGATCGTGGGACCGAGCAGGATTCCGGCAAGCAGCTCGCCAATCACGGCTGGTTGGCCCAGCCGCCGCATGACCTCGGCCAGGAAGCGCGCCAGCAGGAGCATCAGGGCCATCTGCAGCAGCACCATCAGGATGGAGTGCGAGCTGAGTGGCGGCAGGATCAGGGCGTCGGGCATTGGCAGCGGTTATGGGAGCGCGCGGCGCGGCAGCGGGAGACCTGCCTCCAGTCAGGCACGTCTCCTTGCGATGGAAACGGGCGCCAGCCCGGTTCGCGGAAACTAGTGAGCCGACGGACGTCGGTAAATGCGGTGACCCACGCGGCGGTGGCGGCCAGGGCTGCCGCCGGACCGGCAATCAGCACGCTCTCCCGCCTGTTCCGAGCCTGAGGCGGAGCTTCCCGATGTTCCGCTGCGTGCAGCGCGACAGGCGCCAGCGGTCTGCTCTACAGTCGTCTGAAGTGCGATGCCGGATAGAGGTAGTCGTCCCCGGAGTCGTCATTCAGCCGGTAGAATGCGCCATCCGCTTCGACCGCTATCAATTCGTAGATACGGCCCAGGGTGAGGTCGTGGCAGCCCGTGGGCGTATCGTCTCCCGGTATGGTCAGCCATGGTTCCAGGCTGATGCATTGCACCAGCGTTGTAGGATGCCAGGTGGTTGTCATGCTTCATCTACCCCTCTGGACGGCCGGCAGTGTCGTCCTGATTTCGTCTCGACTGGGGAGCGCTGGCGACCCCGAAATGGCCACCGCGATGGGCAAAGGCGCTCCGCGCGGAGTGCTCCCGGGTGCAAGACACCGGCCAGCACCCAGAGCTCAGCTACTGCTCGCGGCAGCTTTCGATGGCCTGCCCGGACGGGGCAGACTGCCAGCTCCGACACGACGGCGGGTGGAATGCGCGCTGAGCCAACTGTCGGCAGGGGTGGCGCGCTCCAGCTCGGCGGGGAAACGTCGAAACCAGGTGGAGAGCAGCAGGAGTTCGTCCACCTCGTGAGCCGGCACCGCACCGCCGCTGCGCTCGCCCCCGCCCCCGCTGAACAGGTCGGCGATCCGGTTGGCCAGCTCTCGTCGCTGACGAGCCGCCGTGGGCGCAACCTCCTCGTGGCGAACCCGGCCGCGTCGCACCAGATAGACATGGTCCGTGCCGTCATACCCGCGTACGGTGTAGACGAACGACAAGGTCTCGATGGCGAAGCGGAGGCGAGCGAACTGATCCCGCAATGCTTCCAGCCGGTGCAGCTTGTCGCGGTAGGAGGCTGCGCGCTCGAAGGCGAGGTCCTCGCTGGCACGCTCCATCTGGGTCCGCAACTCATCAATTGGACCGTCGTCATCGCCGTCGAGGAAGGCGCGCGCCAACACCACGCGTCCGTCGTACTCGGACTCGGTACACGCCGCAATGCAGGGTGCCAGGCACTTGCCGATCTCGTGACGGATGCAGCCGGGCGTGCGCGGTGCCAGCACGAACAGCTCGCGCTGGTCGGCGAAATGCATTCGACGGTCCAGCGAGCAGTCGCGCAGTCCGAGGGCATCGTTCAACTCACGCACCGCCTCGCTTACCCGCTGAGCTCCCATGAACGGTCCGTAGTAGACTCCACCATCATCACTGCCCGCCCCGCGCACGACATTCAACCTGGGGGCCGCACCACGGGTGAGCTTGATGAATGCGTAATGTCGCGCATCCCGCTTCATCTGCACGTTGTAGCGCGGCCGGAAGCGCTTGATGAGCCGCAATTCATGGAGGAGTGCGGCGAATTCGCTGGGCGTGTAGTCCCACTCTATCCGTCTTGCCTCACGTACGATTCGCGCTCCCTTGTGCTCCGGGTAGGCGCAACGGAAGTAGCTGAGGAGCCGACTGCGCACGCGCTTCGACTTGCCCACATACAGCACCTCGCCGTCCTCGGCCAGCATGCGGTAGACGCCCGGCCGGTCGACGGCGGCGGCGCGAACCTCGCCTCGCATGGCTGGGAGGTGGGCGTCGGAGACCGGTGCGCGGCGGCTCATCGCTGGCAATCCGGGCACCACACGGTCGTCCGACCGTCTATCTCATGCGTCTCGCTGAGCGCGCCGTGACAGCGTGGGCACTCCTCCCCGCCGCGGCCGTACACGGCCAGGTGGGCGGCGAAGCCACCCTGTCCGCCGCTGGCGTCACGATAGTCACGGAAGCTGGTGCCGCGGTGGCCAATCGATTCGGTGAGTACGTCGCGCACCGCTCCATGCAGCCTTGCTGCCTCATGGTCGCTCAGTGAACGCGCAGGGCGCCCCGGCTGCACGCGGGCACGCCATAACGCCTCGTTCGCGTAGATGTTGCCTATGCCCACCACGCGGCGCTGATCCATGAGCACTTTCTTGACCGCCTGACGTGATGCGCGAAGCAGCACGACCAGGTCGGCCGCCATGAACGCGGGGTCCAGCGGCTCCGGCCCGAGCGCCGCAGTATAGGCAGCAAAACGCTCCGGCTTCATGAGGGCGAGCGTGCCCAGCCGCCGGATATCGCGGTAGTGGAGTCGACGACCATCCTCCAGCAGGAAATCGAGCGTGGAATACTGTCGCTCGCGCTCCGGGAGGTCACCCGAGTCCAGCAACAGCGCGCCGGTGAACCGCGGCTGTACCACCAGACGGTCGCCGCTCGAGAGATCGATGACGACGAGCTTGGCTCGCCTCCAGCAGCGCTGGATGACGGTTCCCTGCGTGCGCATGGCGAGTTCGGCCGGCTCGACCTCCCGGAGCACATCGGCACGTCGGACGACCACCTCCACGATCCGGCTGCCGCCCACGGCAGCGTCCAGATCACGGGCGATCGTCTCGGTCTCAGGTAACTCCGGCACCTGTCACGTCTGCCTGACGCTCCAGTTCACGCCACGCCAGGTCGCTGCGGAACTGCCTGCCCGCCAGCCCTACCTTTCCGGCCACCCTGCGACTTCGCTCCCGAGCCTCGCTCAGGGTAGGTGCGACGGCGGTGACGGCTACCACACGCCCGCCTGCGCTCAGCAACTGGCCATCCTCCCGCCGGCGCGTACCAGCGTGAAAGACGACCACGTCGTCTTCGTCGGGAGGCAGGGTCAGCAGTTCGCCGGTACGTGGACGGTCGGGGTATCCCGGCGCCGCGACCACCGTGGTGACAGCGCTCGCCGGCCGCCAGCGTGGCGCGGCCACGCCAACCAGCGATTCCCCCCGAGCGACTCTGGTCAGCAGGTCGAGCAGGGAGCTGTCCATGAGCGGCAGGATCGCCTGGCTTTCCGGGTCGCCGAAGCGGCAGTTGAACTCGACCACCATCGGACCCTCTGTCGTGAGCATCAATCCGGCATAGAGCAGCCCGCGGAAGGGGCGCCCGCAGTCACGAAGCGCCGCCAACGTGGGTTCGAGGATCGTCTTCCGGACCTCGACCAGGAGTTCCGGCGTGGCCAGCGAGACCGGCGCATAGGCGCCCATGCCACCGGTGTTCGGGCCAAGGTCACCGTCCAGGAGGCACTTGTGATCCTGCGCCGCGAGCAGAGGAATGGCTGTCGTGCCATCGGTGATGGCAAAGAGCGAGAGCTCCTCGCCGGTCAGGAAGGCCTCGACGAGGATCTCCGCGCCGGCCTCACCGAAAGCTCCCTCGCCGAGCATCATCTGGATGGCCCGGTCAGCATCATCCAGCGTATGACAGACCAACACTCCCTTGCCGGCGGCCAGTCCCGATGCCTTCACCACGACCGGGGCGCCAGCACGCCGCACCGCGGCGGTAGCGGACTCGATGTCCCGGTGGAACTCGGCCGCCGCGGTGGGGATTCCGTGGTCCAGCATGAGCTGCTTGGCAAAGCGTTTGGAGGTCTCGATCTCGGCGGCCGCCCTGGTAGGGCCAAAGATCGGCACGCCGTTGTCGATGAACCGGTCGACGATACCGGCCGCCAACGCCGCTTCCGGACCCACGACCGTCAGATCAACGCGCTCCTCCATCGCCATGGCCAGAATGGCCTCCACGTCGTCGGCGGCCAGTTGCACGCACCGTCCCAGCGCCGCTATCCCCGGATTTCCGGGAGCAGCAATGATATCGAGCGACGGATCGTCGCGGAGCAGCTTCCAGGCAAGCGCATGCTCACGTCCGCCGCCACCGATGATGAGAACCTTGGCCATGCCCGCAATCTAAGCGCTCGACGCCCGACGTCGAGCGCATTCCACGCGCCTGTTGCGAGCTCGTGGAGCTGCTTCCAGCGCTACCTGCGGAAGGCGTCGGCGACGGCGTCGGCAGCCCTGTCCAGGGAGTCTCCGAGCTGGGTGACAACCGTGCGCACCTGCTGTCCGTAGTAGCCGGCAGCGTCTGCCATGTCGTCGCCGAGCGGTCGGCTGCCGGTGCCATCGCGGCGTGGATAGGCTCCGCCGACAATGTCTGCGTAGGCGCCACTGGCCACCCAGCGCTGCAATTCGCCCGCCCGAACGGTGCCGAAAGGGTGATCACGGAAGGCAGTGTTCAGGATCTTGAGCACATTGTCCCAGGCGCCGTCCTCCGTCTCGTACTCGGTTGCCTGGATCATGAACTCATCCAGGTCCAGGCTGTCGGCGCCCGCGCCGCCACCGGCCAGCTTCATGAAGACCGCCATCGCTGCACGTTCGTTCTGTACGCCCAGCAGGCCGGCACGGTCGGCCGAGAGTTCGCTCTTCCTGTACCACTCCAACAGGGCGAGCTGGAACGGCATCAGCGCCAGACCGGCCAGGAACGGGAGGTTCCGGAGGCCGAGCATGAGCAGCAGGACGGCCAGGGTGCGGTAGGTGACATGGCCGCTCATCACGTGCCCGAGTTCATGGGCCAGGATGAAACGCTGCTCGTCGTCGTCCAGCAGTTCGAGTGAGGCCGAGCTGATGACGATGAACGGGCGCTCGAAGCCGACCGCGCCGGCATTCACGAACGGAGTCTGGCTGACGTACAATTCCGGGCGACCGGTTCGGTTTACGATGGCCTCCGTACCGCCTGGCCAGTCCAGCGTGGTAAGGACATCAGTGTAGAGCGCGTCCAGTTGCGGGCGTTGGCGCGGTCCGACTCGAACGGCATTGCCCAGGAAGAGCTGGCGGATGCCGCGTTCGCCAAGGAACCCGAAGACGCGCCGGACGACCTCGTCGAAACCGGGGAGGGCGCGCAGCGCGTTGAGGGCAGCTCGGTCGGCCGGATGTTCCCAGGCCGTCGGCGCAATGAGGGATAGCGTGGTTGGCATCTGACCAGAGACAGGGTGGGTGGAACGACCGTGGGCTCAGGGTATCATACGTAGCCGCACCGGAAAAAGTGTCGCGTTCACGCCCCGCACCCTGTCTCCAGAGCCGGCTAACCCATCGCCTGTTCGATGTCACCGATCAGGTCGCCCTCGTCCTCGACTCCGCAGGAAAGGCGGATCAGCCCATCGCTCAGTCCGATCGAATCCCGGCGGCTTGCCTCCACCGAGGCATGCGTCATGGATGCTGGATGGCTGATCAGGCTCTCCACGCCGCCCAGCGATTCGGCGAGCGAGAAGACGCGGACCCGGTTGAGCACCTGTACCGCACGCTCCCTGGTCCCGAGGTCGACCGAGATCATGCCTCCGAAACCACTCATCTGCCGCTTCGCCAGGTCGTGCTGCGGGTGCGAGGCAAGGCCGGGGTAGTACACCCTGTCCTCGCCCACCCGATCGGCCAGCCAGGCGGCCATGGCCCGACCGTTGGCGTCGTGCTGACGCATCCGCAGATGCAGCGTCTTCGTGCCGCGGAGTACCAGCCACGCGTCGAACGGTCCGGGAACGGCGCCCGCTGCGTTCAGGATGAACTGGAGTCGCTCGGCAAGTACGTCGTCGTTCAACACGGCGAGGCCACCGATCATGTCACTGTGGCCATTCAGATACTTGGTCGTCGAGTGCCAGACGATGTCGGCGCCGTATTCCAGCGGACGCTGGAAATAGGGAGTCGTGAACGTGTTGTCCACGATCAGGATCGCGTCGTGACGATGGGCGATCCCGGCACAGCCGGCGATGTCCGTGAGCCGCATCAACGGATTGGTCGGCGTCTCGATCACCACTCCGCGAGTCTCCGGAGTCATGGCGTCGGCCACCTTCTGCAGGTCACGGCTGTCCACATAGGTGAAGCGCAGCCCGAAGCGGGTGAGCAGCTTGTCGAACAGGCGGAAGGTGCCCCCGTAAACGTTCTCGCCGCAGACGATGTGATCGCCGGACTGGAAGAGCTTCATGATCGAGTCCAGGCAGCCTGTCCCGCTGGAGAAGGCAAAGCCGTGTTGGCCTCCCTCCAGCGAAGCCACGTTCCGTTCCAGCGCCTCACGCGTCGGGTTACGACCACGGGCGTACTCGTACCCCTTGTTTTCACCGACCGCGTCCTGCACATAAGTGGACGTCTGGTAGATGGGCGTCATGATGGCGCCGGACATGGGATCCGGGCGCTGTCCGGCGTGGATGGCGCGAGTGGCGAATGAGCCTGATAGTTCGTCGGGAAGAACGCGGGTCATGCGAACCCTCGGTTGAGGTGGGTAGGCAAGATAACCGAACCAGCCAGCGATGGGCGAGTGAGCTCCGTTCCGTGACGCCGGATCGGGGGTTCCCGGACCAGTGTCAGTACAGTTACAGCGTGCGACTCGATCAACGGAGTGTCTGTCGGTGATGCACCCGCTTCTCCAGGCGATCAGGGAACCGAATGAGGCCGGTAGTTCGCCAATCCAGGCGGGCGAGGCGTCAGCGACGGTCCCGGACGTTCAGGCAAATGTGAAAAGGCGCATCCGCTGCGTGATTGCCGACGATGAGCCGCGGCTCCGCCAGGTCCTCTGTCGCCTGATGACGGCCGACGGTTTCGACTGCGTCGAAGCGTCCACCGGGGTGGAGGCGCTGGCAGCGTTGCGAGAGGAACCCACGCAATTGCTCCTGTCCGACATCCGCATGCCGCAGATGGACGGTTTCCAACTGCTCTGCCAGGTACGCGAACACCATCGGGATACGGCAGTCGTCATGATCACCGCTGTCGCCGATGTGGACATGGCCGTGAAGGCGCTCGCCAATGGGGCCACCGACTATCTCACCAAGCCGTTCAACCTGGACGAGGTGAGCGCGCGGGTGGCCCAGGCGCTGGAGACGCAGCGTTTGAGGATGGAGAACCGGGAGCACCAGGAACGGCTCGAGGAGCGGGTGCAACAGCAGGCCAGCCGGATCGAGGAGATCTTCCTGGCGGCCGTGCAGTCGCTCGTCCAGGCGCTGGAACTGAAGGATCCTTACACGAGGGGGCACTCCGACCGGGTCAGCCACAATGCGGGCATCATCGCCCGCGCCCTGGGCCTCGATGAGCCCACTATCGGCCAGGTCGTACTCGGCGGCCACATGCACGACATCGGCAAGATCGGCGTCCGGGAGGCAATCCTGAACAAGCCCGGTCCGCTCACTGAGGATGAGTACCGCCACATCATGACCCACCCGGTTGTCGGTTGGCGGATCCTCGCACCGCTCATGGCAGACGCGCCGCTCGCCCTGGGCATCGTCCGATCCCACCATGAGCGCTACGATGGCCGGGGGATCCCCGACGGGCTGGCCGGGGATGAGATTCCTGTCGTGGCCCGGGTGGTCGCCGTCGCCGACGCCTTCGACGCCATGACGAGCAGTCGAGCCTACAGGCCAGGATCGCGGCTGTCGGTGGACGCCGCAGTGGCAGAGCTGGAGCGGAACCGGGGAAAGCAGTTCGATCCTGTAGTCCTCGACGCAGCGTTAGCTCTCATTGCCGACGGCAGTATCGCTCTCATGCCCACCGACACGTAGCGATCCGCACCAGTTGGCTGGTGGGCCATCGCTCAGCCGCTGCTGACGACGACCTCTTCGGGCTGCTTGTACGCCGCCAGTTGACTTGCGCACCACTCGCGGATGACCTCTTCGGTCACATCGCCGCCCACTTCGACCCGGATGTCGTTCTCCCGTCGGTCGGACTGCACGGCGCTCACTCGTACGCTGCGCACGCCGTCCAACTGCCCGATCACCCGTTCCAACTCGGCCGGATAGATGTTGTAGCCGTCGCGGGTGAACATGCGCTTGATGAGCCCTCGGAACGTGAAGTACCCATCGCTCGCGCGCACGCCGAGGTCGCCGCTGCGTAGCCAGCCCTCGCGTTTACTGAGCCCGCTATCGCCGCCAACGTAGCCAGGAGATACGTTGTCTCCTCTGATGCAGATCTCTCCTTCCACCCCGTCGGCGCATTGCCGTCCGGTGTCCTGATCCCGGATTGTCACCTCCACTCCCGGGAATGGAAGGCCGAGCGTACCGCGATGGTTCGGCTGATCGAGCGTGTTGAAGAGGGATATCGGCCCTGCCTCGGTCAGGCCGTAACCCTGGCGGAGCTCGACGCCCGTGGCTTCGTACCATCGTGCCTGGAGCTCCTCCTCCAACGGTGCACCGCCGCAGATGCATAGCCGAAGCGCGGGCGCGCGGAGCGCTTCCGGCCGCCTGTCCAGCGTTGCCAGCAGCGACCGGAAGATGCTCGGTACCCCGGCCACCACTGTCACGCCGCCTTCCTCCAGCAGCCCCAGAGCGTCTGTGGGCGAGAAGCGCCCCGGCGCCAGCACCGCCGCTCCTGCCAGCAACGGCGCGGCCGCGGTGACCACGAGTCCGAAGAGGTGCGACCAGGGTAGGGGAGCAAGCACCTTGTCGGCGCTGGTGAAGCAGGCCTGCTCAACGGCCGCCCGGGCATTTGCCAGCAGGTTGCGATGGGTGAGGATGGCACCTGCTGCAGTCCCTGCCATTGCCGAGGTGTAGACGACGACCGCCTCCTCGTCGCGCCCCTCGGCACCGATCTCTCCCTCCAACCGGAAGGCGAAGTGCGAGCCCAGGTCCACCTCCCGCACACGGCCGTCGGTGATCACGCGGGCCGAGCGTGGCAGGTCGTCGAGTTCCACACGGAGTATGTGGGCAGGCACTCCGGAAGCGAGCGAGGAGATGGTGAGGACCGCGCCGACATCACCGTCCGATAGCTGATGCGCGATCTCCGGTGGGGAGGCCAGAGGGTTGATGAGCACTGCGGCTCGTCCCTCGGTGGCTGCGAAGGCGGTGAGGAAAGCCGACCCGTTCGGGAGGAGAATCGCGGCACGGCGGCCAGCCAGGGCCCGTACCAGAGGCGCGCAACGCTGGAGAAGAGTCACCCCAGCGGCCACCGCCTGCTCGGCGGGCATGCCGTTGATCGTCCCGCCGCCGCTGGCGAGGGCGAACGGGAGAAGGCCCAGAGGATCATTCATCATTGCGTACCCTGTGTGATGCGAGACACTGCCATATGGTCCTCAGTAGTGTACATAGTGGAGATTGCACGTGAAGCGCCAAGTCTCTTGATTGCGTAATTCCGGCTCGTGATGGGCCGCGTTCACCAGACAGATCAAGGATGGGTATGACGCACGACGGGTTGATGGTCAGTGTCTCCGGGGTTCGTGGGCGCGTGGGTGAGGCGCTCACGCCGGAAGTGGTCGCACGCTTTGCCGCTGGATTCGGCGCGTGGGCGCTGGCCCGCGGTAGCGCACGGACGATCGTGGTGGGCCGCGACAGCCGTGTCTCCGGGCCGATGTTCCACCGCGCCGTCCTGAGCGCCCTGGAATCGGTTGGCGCGACGGTGATCGACGTCGGCATGGCACCCACGCCGACCATCCAACTTGCCGTCGAGCACCACCATGCTGCCGGCGGGTTGGCCATCACTGCCAGCCACAACCCGATCGAGTGGAATGCGCTCAAGTTCATCAGCTCCAGTGGCCTCTTTCTCGATCCCGCAGAGAGCGCCGCGATGCGCGCGACGGTGGATGGCGAGATCCCTCGCGTTACCTGGGATCTGCTCGGCTCGGTAACGGAGGACGGCGAGGCGGTGGAGCGGCACCTCGAGGCGATCCTGGCGCTCCCCTTCATTGACGTGGAGAGAATTCGCGCCCGGCGCTTCCGCGTCGCCCTGGATTGCTGCCGCGGCGCCGGCGCGACCATCATGCCAGCGCTCCTCGATCGGTTGGGCTGTGAGGTGACGGCGATCAATCTTCCCGCCGATGGACGTTTCCCCCGTTCCCCCGAGCCAGTGGCGGCCAATCTGGGCGAACTGGAGGAGCTGGTCAGGCGTTCGGGCGCCGATATCGGCTTTGCCGTCGACCCGGACGTGGACCGCCTGGCGCTGGTCTCGGAGAAGGGGCGCGCGGTAGGCGAGGATTACACCCTCTCGCTCGCAATTCGTCTGGTGCTCCGGCACCGTGAGGGCGCCGTGGTCACTAATCTCTCTACCAGCAGGGTGGTGGAGGACGCCGCCTTGGACGCTGGTGCGCCTTTCTACCGCGCCCCGGTAGGAGAGGTCAACGTCGCCGTCCGCATGCGCGAGGTGGGCGCCGTTATTGGCGGTGAAGGGAATGGCGGCGTGATCCTGCCGGAGTTGCATCTTGGACGCGATGCCCCGGCCGGCGCGGCGATCATTCTCCAGCTTCTGGTGGAGGAGGGACGCACGCTCTCCGAGCTTGTCGGTGCCCATCCGGGCTACTCGATCGTCAAGGACAAGCTGGCCCGTCCGGCAGCCCCCCTGGACGACGTTTACGCGGCCCTGACCAGCCGTTTTGGTGACGCTGAGCTGGACCATCAGGATGGACTCAGGCTGGCCTGGCCCGATGCCTGGCTGCACGTGCGGCCGTCGGGCACCGAGCCGATTGTGCGGGTCATCGCCGAGGCGCCCACGGAGGCCCGTGCGCTCGCCCTCATTGCCCAGGCCAGGATACCTCTGGACGCGCTGGCGCGATGAGTGCAGTAGGTGGTTCGGATTGCACAGATACTGTGCCGGATTCTGCCCGCTTGTAGTGCTGGGTCGTTCCGGCACTGATGTTATTGGCGTGGACTCGCTCAGGAGTCAGGCCATCCCTCTCGAGAGAGATCGATATCATGTGTGGAATTGTCGGTTATATAGGCCCCCGGGTGGCTACGCCATTGCTCGTGGATGGGCTGAGGCGTCTGGAGTACCGGGGATACGATTCGGCCGGCATCGCCATCCTCAACGGGCATGGGGTGGAGACCAGGAAAGCGGCCGGCAAGATCTCGCGGCTGGAGTCACTCCTGTCCTCCAGCCCGATCGAGGGGAACATCGGCATTGCCCATACCCGCTGGGCCACTCACGGCGCGCCCACCGAGTGCAACGCCCATCCTCACGTGACCGAGGATGGCAGTATAGCTGTCGTGCATAACGGAATCATCGAGAACGCCAGCACACTTCGCACCCGGCTCACCGAGCGCGGACATGTCTTCTCGTCGGAGACGGACACCGAGGTCCTCGCCCACCTGATCGAGGAACTCTACGAGGACACCCTGGAGAAGGCGGTCATCGCCGCCCTCTCCCACGTCGAGGGCACGTATGGCATCGCCGTCATGGCGGCCAGCGATCCAGGCAAGCTGGTCGCCGCGCGCCTCGGCAGCCCCCTCCTGCTCGGTCTGGGCGAGGATGAGTACTTCATCGCCAGCGACGTGTCGGCGATCCTGGCCCACACCCGCCAGGTGATCTACCTGGACGATGGCGACGTCGCCGTCCTCACCCGCGACGGCTACGACATCTTCGACCTGGACGCCGCCACGAAGAGTCACGTCGTCAGCCGCGTGGACTGGGACCTGGATCAGATCGAGAAGGGTGGCTACGCGCACTTCATGCTCAAGGAGATCTTCGAGCAGCCGTCGACGATCGGCAATACGATGCGCGGGCGACTGCTCGAGGAAGAAGGGACGGCGAAGCTGGGTGGGCTCAACATCAGCGATGAGGAGCTCCTCGACATCGACAACATCATCATCACCGCCTGTGGCACCAGTTGGCACTCGGCGCTCATCGGCGAGCACATGCTCGAGGAACTCACGCGCATTCCGGTAGAGGTGGAGTACGCGTCGGAGTTCCGTTACCGTAACCCGATAGTCACCGACCGGACGCTCTGCATCGTCATCTCGCAGTCAGGCGAGACGGCGGACACGCTGGCGGCCATGCGTGAGGCCAAGCGTCGGGGAGCCCGAACGCTGGGTCTGGTGAACGTCGTCGGCTCCACCATCGCCCGCGAATCCGACGGAGGCATCTACCTGCACGCCGGGCCGGAGATCGGTGTGGCGTCCACCAAGGCGTTCACGAGTCAGGTCGTCGCCCTCGCCCTGCTCACGCTCAAGATGGCCAGGTTGCGGGATCTCTCCATCCTGCGCGGCCGCGAGATCGTCGCTGGCCTGCAGGCGCTGCCCGGTCAGGTTCAGCAGATGCTCGATCGCGCTGACGAGCTGGAAGAGTTGGCGGAGGAGTTCAAGCGGTCGCCCAATTTCCTCTACCTGGGCCGCGGCTTCAACTTCCCGGCGGCGCTCGAGGGCGCGCTCAAGCTGAAGGAGATCAGCTACATCCACGCCGAGGGCTATCCGGCGGCCGAGATGAAGCACGGGCCGATCGCCCTCATCGACGCCATGATGCCGGTCGTCTTCATCGCGCCGCACGACTCCGTGTTCGACAAGCTTGTCTCCAACGTGCAGGAGGTGCGGGCCAGGAAGGGCAAGACCATCGTCCTCACCAGCCGCGACGAGCCGGCGCTGGAAGGGCTGGTGGACTACGAGTTCCGCATGCCCGAGACGCTCGAGATGCTCACTCCGGTGCTCGCCGCCGTGCCGCTCCAGTTGCTGGCCTACTACATCGCCGTCAAGCGTGGCTCCAACGTGGATCAGCCGCGGAACCTGGCCAAATCGGTGACCGTGGAGTGATACTGTAGTCTGGACCACTGTCGAGCGCGGGGCGGGGCCACTCCTGGTCTCGCCCCGCGCTTCGCTGCCGTACCGACTTCAATGCGCACTCTTCTACAGCGAGTATCCCGCGCCGAGGTACGCGTGGGCCGGACCATAGTCGGAAGCATAGGGCGAGGCTACCTGCTGCTGGTCGGCTTCACCGAGGGCGACGACGAGGCGAAACTTGCCTGGATGGCCGACAAGATCATCGGGCTACGCCTCTTTGCGGACGCCGATGGCAAGATGAATCTCGACCTGGAAGCCGTCGACGGTAGCGTGCTGGTGGTGTCCCAGTTCACTCTCTACGGCAACGTGGAGAAGGGACGTCGCCCGAGCTTCATCGATGCCGCTCGTCCGGAGGTGGCAACCCCGCTCTACGAACGCTTCGCCGCCCTGCTGCGGGATAGGGGAGTGCTCGTGGAGACGGGCGAGTTCGGCGCCATGATGGATGTCGAACTCGTCAACGATGGCCCGGTAACCCTCTGGCTGGAACGATGAACCATGGCGAATCCGCCACCTCGTCTGCACCGCGTGTGATCCTGGCGTCGCAGTCGCCGCGGCGACGCGAACTACTGGATCTCATGGGCATCCGTCACGAGGTCAGGCCGGCAAACGTGGATGAGACGCCGCTGGCCGGCGAGTTGCCGGCCGCTTACGTGGAGAGAGTTGCCCGCGCCAAGGCGAAGGAACTCGCCGCCGCATTTTCCGACGCCGTCGTCATCGCCGCCGATACCAGTGTCGTCATCGACGACCTGATACTCGGAAAACCCATCGACGCGGCGGATGCGCTGAGGATGCTTGGCAGACTGGCCGGCCGGGTGCATTCCGTGTTCACCGCAGTGGCCGTTGCCCGGGCTGGACGGACGGTGAGCGCGGTGGAGCAGGTCGAGGTGAGCTTTCGCGACCTGGACGCCGCCGAGGTGGCGGCGTATGTGGCGACCGGCGAGCCGATGGACAAGGCCGGAGCCTACGGTATCCAGGGGCTGGGCGCCACGATCGTCCGTCGTATCGAAGGGGACTACTTTGCCGTCGTCGGGCTGCCGCTGGCTCGGCTTGTGACGCTCCTGCGCGATACCGGAGTACGCTATCAGTTTGGCGGGCTCGTCGTTGGAGGCGTTGACGCTGAGCAGCCTGAGCGCCGGTGCAGCTTTTGATACGTAATCGGGGAAAACCGTTTCACCTTACTCAATCGGGCCAGCATCTCGAAGTACTTTTCGACGGCCGATTCGAGTTTGGCGCGGGCCACGCACTGCGGTGCCTATAGTCGGCCCACAAGAGATACCATCGTCGACGGTTTTCATGCCGGAGGGCTACGCGCCGATACGGCGCTTCTCCCCGCCACGCAGCCACGTCACTGCAGTCAGGAATTCCGAAGTCCAACAATCGTTGTCAGATTGTGCGACGGGCTGGTACTTCAGGATATGACTATCGTCCGTCGAATCAGGTATGAGCCATCGTTCCACGGTATACATGAATGCTCCCCATCGTCCGAGCGCCGGCCCCAGAGATACTGCGAGAATGTCGAACTCGTTGAAGCGATAGGGCCGGGTTGGCTCCCCCTTCTTGTCGCCTTTGCGGCTCTTCTGGACTTCCACGACGTAATGGTCCGCCGGCCAATTCATCCTACGCTTCCAGACATTATTCGCAAACAGCGGCTGCTTCTTCGCTGAACGCTGCATCTTCACCTGCACCCTGACTGTTGGGTGGGACAGCCCCGGGGGGCGGAAACTCTGGGTTGGGCAGGTCTGTAAGGAGGAAATCGTAAGGTGGGTCAGCAAATGGAAGAGGGAGCTGTCGCCACTCATCGCTGATTTCTGGTAGAACTTCTGTCGCGAAGGCTGCCTCTGCAAAGATCCCGCGGATCATGCGAATGGTGAAATCTCCTGCCCGATCAAGTGCGTCCAGCATTCCGTCGGCGGATATCATGAGCCGCTCTTCCAGCGGATGCTTCGGTAGCATCCCCCGCACGTGCGACTGAACCCGCCGGAGCTGGTCCTCGTTAAGCCGTGCGAGCAGTCGCTTCACTTCGTCGATATCACTCATCCTTGGTTTGCCGTCGTCGAGGACGTCCGGGAGGCTGCGCCTCGAAGTTGAGCACGTCCAAACGGTGAACGAGCACATATCCTGCAACCAGTCGACTGCGGAGTCTTCCTCTTTTCACCAACTGAGAAATAGCCTGTCGGGATACCTGCCGGAGTCGCGCTGCTTCCGCCTGCGAGATCCATTCATCGTCCGCTTTATGGAAATAGGTTGACATCGTCAACCGATTGTTTAAGGTTAGCTGTGGCGTAGTTCGATGAGTGTGCATCGGCCCATTGTTGTAAGTTCCGTCTTTGTTGGCCGAACCGGAAGGTCATCGGTCTGTGATCCTTCAATCTTGCCTCTAGAGGTCACTTCATGACGACGTCTCCTCAGGCGACGCTCGCTTTTGGCGAAGGCCCTCACCCATCCGATCTCGTATCGGGTACCGAGCCACATTACCGTACCGACTTGGGAGCTGCTTACCTCGCTGACTCCCGTGATGTCTTGCGAGTGATACCTGATGCGTCGGTGAACCTCGTTTTCACTTCTCCACCCTACGCACTGCACTTCAAGAAGGAATACGGGAATGTCCACAAGGATGAATACGTCGAGTGGATCCTCACTTTCGCGCGCGATATTTTCCGCATTCTGACCGACGATGGCAGCTTCGTTCTGAACATCGGCGGAAGCTACAACAAAGGTCTGCCGACCCGGTCAACTTACCATTTCAAGGTGCTGCTTGCGCTGGTGGAGAAGCTCAATTTCCATCTCGCGCAAGAGTTCTTCTGGTACAATCCTGCGAAGATGCCGATGCCGGCCGAGTGGGTGACAGTTCGGCGGATTCGCGTGAAGGACGCCGTCGAGTACGTCTGGTGGTTCTCCAAGACTCCATGGCCAAAGGCGAATAATCGACGCGTGCTGAAGCCCTACAGTGCCGACATGATCCGACTGAACAAACGAGGCGTGCGAGCCACAGTGCGCCCATCTGGACACAATATCACGTCTGATTTCGATAAGGTGAGCGCTGGCGGGTCAATTCCTGGGAACGTGTTCGAAGACGAGGCACCCTCGGACTTGATCAAGGTCGGGAATAATTCCGCGAATGATCAGTACACCAAGCGGTGCAAAGCCGCGGGGATAAAGATCCATCCCGCGCGATTTCCAACGGCCCTTCCAGAGTTTTTTGTGAAATTGCTCACTGACGAGGGTGATCTCGTGCTCGATCCGTTCGGTGGCTCCAACACAACCGGGATGGTCGCTGAGGGGCTGAGCCGGCGATGGCTTGCTATGGAAAGCGTTCGCGAATACTTGGACGCGAGCAAGTTCCGATTCGACGAGGTCCGGAGCGGCGCACAGATCCAATCGACGTGAGTGATAAAGTTCCTGAGCTGTTAGCTTGGCCATCTGGAAGCGCTGTTTGAGCCGCATACTGTGCGCTTGCACCGTCGGAGTCGACTGAGGGCTCCTCGCGGTCAATCCAGGCATGTTCTCTCTACGCCAGCTGCCTCACTCCCAACCGGTACGTCGGTAGTTCCGCTTCCAGATGTCCACCTTCTCCACGACATCCTTGACCTGGATACGCGGCATGCGGTCCCTGCGCGTGGCCATGGATATGGGGTAGTTCTCGCCCGGGTTGCCGTAAGCGTCCACGATCAGCTCGTGGAAACGCCGGTAGGGGCCACTGCGCTTGGGATTGGTGTAGCCGATGAGGCTTATCACCGGCCTGTCGAGGGCGACCGCCATGTGCAGCGGCCCGGTGTCCGGCGCGATCACGAGCGCGGCGCCGTCCAGGATCGATACCAGTGGGCGTAGTCCGCTGCCCAAGGCCGAGATGGGCTTGTGCGTCGCTCGCTCCATGATCACCCGTTCGGCGTTCAGCTCCCGTTCGCTGCGGCCACCCACCAGCACCGGCTGCAATCCATAATCCGCGTGGAGAATGTCCACCAGCTCGGCCCAGCGCTCGGGTAGCCAGTCCTTCTGCGGCTTGCTGCTGGCAACCACCAGCGCCGCCACTGGGCGCTCGATCGGTGCGTAGAACTCACGCTGCCACTGCCGTTCGTCCTCCCACGGACCCAGCCCCCACGTGACCGGGTCGTGAGCCACGCCCAGAGCATTCAGGAACTCGAAGTACTGGTCCTGGACATGCTGACCTGAGTGCGGCGGGATCTGGTGGGTGGTGAACAGCCAGTTGAGATCGCGGGCACGCTTGCGGTCGAATCCGAGTTTTATGGGTGCGCGCGTGAAACGGGTGATGAGGCCGGCCTTGAAGTACACCTGCAGCGCCAGCACGACGTCGAACTGACGGGTGGCCAGTTCGGCGCGCACGTTCGCGAAGGCGCGACGACCCAGGCTGCGGTCGAAGATCACGATGTCGTCGACGGACGGATGACCGCGGACGAGGGCGGCCGGACCAGGCTGCAATACCCAGGTGATGTGCGTCGTGGGCTGATGACGCTTGAGGGCGTTTATGACGGGGAGCACGTGCACCGCGTCTCCGACCGCGCTCATCATGACTATCCCGACCCTGTCGAGCGGCGTACGGATCATGCGTCCTCCCGAGCCAATCTTTCCAGAAGCTGCAGCTCGCCTTCATCAAGCAGCGGTCCGCGTCGCTCGTGCCAGCGTTGCACCGAACGGACCAGGCGGGCCAGGTTCGCGCGCAGGACGGCCGGGTCATCAGCCCCGCCGAAGACCACCCGGTCCACATCCAGGACATGAGCCAGGGCTGTCTCACCATCCATGGTCAGCAGGATATTCTTCACGTTGAGATCGGCGTGGCGCGCACCGGCGCGCGTGAGCTGTGAGACGAGCCGTGCGGTCGCGGCGAGCAGTGCGGTCCGGCGGCCGGGCCAGCGATCGAGCGCTGCCGGCAGATCGGCGCTCTCGGCAACCTCCCTGGTCACCACATCCACCCGACGCAGTAGCGGTCCGGCCGGATAGACCATGTAGGCCACCAATTCGGGCGTCGGAACCCCGGCGGCGGCCAGCCTCACAGCCGTTGCCAGCTCCCGTGGCGCACGAGTGGGTGGCAGGAATCGGTCGCCGGTAAATCGTGCGAGTAACCCTCCATGGCGGTTACGACGCACCACGACCGGCGTGCCGTCGGCAAGTCGCACCGCCCATGCCACACCGCGGCCATGCAGCGCTCGCCGGTCCGGCTGGAGGCCCGCCCAGTCGTGGAGCGTGCCGGCGGACCGCACGGCGAGCGCAACGGCGTCGGCCACACCTTCCCGGGCAACGCCGCGGGCGTCCCCCGCCAGGCCCACCGCGCTCACCTGGCGGTAGCGCGGGGGCAATGTTGCCCGGCTCTCCGGAGTCATGGTCGTGCTCAAGGCGAGCTCAGCCTGTAGATCGGCACCGGCTGGCTCTTGCCGCGCAGCGTGAGAGGCGGACAGGCCTCCATTGCCGGCACCGAGCCGAGGGCACCACGAAGCGCTTCACTGACCAGTATCTCGCCCGCCCGCGCGGCGTTGCTCAGCCGGTTCGCCACGTTCACCGTATCGCCAATGATCGTGTACTCCAGCCTGCGCTCGCTGCCGATATTGCCCGCGAATACCTCGCCATAAGTGAGCCCTATGCCCACGCCCAGTTCTGGTCGTCCGTGGGCGCGCCACCGCGCATTCAGCAGCGCCAGCTCGCGCTGCATCTCCATCGCCGCCCGGAGCGCGTTATCGGCGTCGCTATCGCTGCCAATCGGGGCACCCCACTGGGCCAGTATGGCGTCGCCAATGAACTTGTCCAGCGCTCCACCGTGGCGAAACACGCACTCCACCATCTGGGTGAAGTACTCCGTCAGAAGTGACGCCACCTCTTCCGGTCGCATCGATTCGGCAAGGGAGGTGAAGTCACGAATGTCGCTGAACAGCACGGCCACCAGCCGTCGGTCACCACCCAGTCTCGCCGCCCCCGGATCGCTGGCGATCCGATCGGCGAGCGCTGGCGCGAAGTAGCGCTCGAAGTTCGCTCGCACCAGCGCCTCACGCCTTATGCGCTCGGCGAAGCGGCTGTTCTCCAGCGCTACTCCGGCCAACCCTGCGAAGGCGATGACGAAGTCCAGGTCGTCGTCGCCATAGCGATGGGTGAGTGTCAGGTTGTCCACGTAGAGCACGCCCAGCGCCTCGCCGTCGCTGCCGAGGAGAGGGGCGCAGATGGCGGAGCGCACCTGTTGCGCGATTATCGAGGCTCCGCCGAAACGTTGGTCCTCCGGCGCATCATCCGACAGGAGGGCCACCCGCTCGTCGATCGCCCGCTGCGCGATCGACGCGGGCACCGGTGTGGCCAGCGGATGTCCGGCAGAATCGAGCGCGACGACCGTTTCGAGTGCGCCACCCTCGCCCACCAGCAGGACGGCGGCCCGATCGGCTTCCAGTATCTCCAGCACCATCGTCACCACATCGTGCAACAGCGCGTCGGTGTCCCGGGCGCGGCCCAGCTTGTGGGCGACGGCGACGAGCAGGTCCAGGCGACGTTGAGCCCCCGCGGCGCGGCCTTCGGCCACTGATGAGTCGACCGCAGGCGACGCCAACACCTCGTCGCCGAGGGTGCCCGACGGCGGTTGGCGATCAGCGGAGGATCGCAGTCTCCGCACGCCCACGCCAGGCATCTGTACCGGTCGAGCGCGCAGTATCGTCGCCGCTGCCGATGGTCTCCGCTCGATCTCACCGGGCGCGAGGTCCGGCGGCGTGATGATGTCCGGTCGTGACAGCAGCTTGAACGATACCTTGCCAAAGGTGACGATGTCGTCGACCCTGGCCAGTCCCCTCTCCACCCTGCGTCCGTTGACGAAGGTGCCATTGCTGGAGCCCAGGTCCAGCAGGTGCAGGCCCTCCTCATCCACCCACAGCTCGGCGTGTCGTCGCGAGATCGTGGCATCCAGGATGGGCACGTCGCATTGCAGTGCGCGTCCCACGCCAAGGTGTCGGTCGGCCGGCAGGTCGAAGGTACGATCGCCTGTCTCGCTGACGAGCTGGTAGCGCATTTCTAGGGGGCAGGCTGTGGCGTGGGAGCGGCCGCACGCACGCGGCCGATCGCGGTCAGCATGGCGCGGGCCTTGTTATCCGTCTCCTCCCACTCCCGCTCTCCCACCGAGTCGGCCACGATCCCGGCTCCCGCCTGGACGGAAGCGACGCCATTGGCGATGACACAGGTGCGGATCGTGATCGCCAGGTCCATTCGCTGATCGCCGGCGGCAATGTAGCCCACGGCGCCGGCGTAAGGTCCACGGCGTTCCGGCTCCAGTTCATGGATGATCTCCATTGACCGCACCTTCGGCGCGCCCGTCATGGTACCGGCGGGGAAGGTTGCGCGGAACACGTCCAGCGCCGAGAGCGAGGGTCGCAGCGTTCCCTCCACCTGGCTCACCAGATGCAGGACATGCGAGTACCGTTCGACGCGCATGAGCTCGGTGACTTTCACGGTGCCGTACTCCGCAACCCGCCCGACGTCGTTGCGCCCGAGGTCGACGAGCATCACATGTTCGGCCAGTTCCTTCTCGTCGCCGCGCAACTCGGTGGCCAGCTCGGCGTCCCGGGCCGGGGTGACTCCACGTGGGCGGGTCCCGGCGATGGGGCGCAGGGTGATCCTGCCGTCATCCACGCGGACCAGCAGTTCAGGAGAACTTCCCACGAGCTCCACGCCGTCCAGCACGAGATGGAACATGTAGGGGGACGGATTCAGGGCGCGGATGGCCCGGTAGAGCGATGCACCATCAAAATCGTGGGGTACCGTGATGCGGCGGGCCAGCAGCACCTGGAAGCAGTCGCCGGCCATTATGTAGTCCCGGATTCGCTCGACGTCGGCCAGGAACGTCTCGCGCGCGTAACCACACTCACCGGTGGCAGCGGGCGCGTCCGGGTCGAGCTCGAGCGGGGCCAGGACGGCGGGACCGCGCAGTCGTTCCACGGTCGACGTGACGCGGCCGACGGCGTCATCATACAATTCGCGGAGTAGTGCCGGGCTGGCGCCTCGTGGTACCGGTACCGCTGCCACGGCACGCGCCTGCGCGAGGAGATTGTCGACGATGACGAGTACATCCGGAAAGACCCAGAGGGCCTCCGGAATGTCCTGCCGCGCAGTTGGTGGCTCGGGGAGTCGCTCGATCAGGCTGACGACGTCATAGCTGAAGTAGCCCACGGCGCCACCCCAGAAGGCGCCCAGTTCGGGTACGCTGGCCGGCTCATGTTCCGACAACCGGCTCTTCAACTCGCCCAGCGGATCGGCCGGCCGACGGGCACCATGCCAACCGGCATCGGGCGTCCAGTCTTCAGTGACGCCGTCACGAAGCCGCCAGGCGGCACGTGGGGAACTGCCGAGGAAGGTGAAGCGGGCCCACGTTTCCCCGCCTGCGGGCGCCGACTCGAGGAGGAAGGCAAAGGGATCCCGGCGCAACTTGGCGAATGCCGAGACCGGGGTGTCCAGGTCCATCAGCACATCGCGCCACACGGGGACGAGCCCTCCCTCCGAAGCTAGCTCGGCAAAACGGCTGAACGGGATGGCGGGGTCTGCGGCGGGAGTGTCGAACGGCACTGGTCGGCGGGCGAAGGGAAGGAAAGACGTGGAGCGGATGGGCGTTGCACCGGCAGGGTGCCGCAACAGGCATCGTATCGTATCAGTCTACCCGGCCGCCGCCCGACTCAGCAAGGAACCGCCACAAGTGCTGGCAGGTGGTGCTCGGGCAGCACGCGTCGCGACATGGCATCGCTGACCTTGGCTTCTGCCGATCGTCCACCGTGTGGCGGCCGTGCAGACAGCAGACACCAGCGGCAATGGATTGTGCCGAGGGAGGGTCGTTGGATGCGAGATGAGGAGAGTCGTCGCACAGATTGGCCTGGCGGATCGCCCTGATGAACGACGGAGAATACGGATGAAGGAACCCCTGGTTCGTGATCGCTGGCTGCTTCCGACACTGGAACGACTGCTGCCTATCGAGGCGATCGTGCGCCTCCGCTCCGACGTTGTCGACGGTTACTGGTCGAGCGCTGTTCGCCTGCGACTCGTGAGCGACGACGTGCTGCTGGCGGCGGTGGCTTCCAGGTTCCGGCTTCAGATCGCCAACGTCGAGCGTGCTGACACTGCGGCGCGCGACATCGTCCCCGAGGCGGTAGCCCGTCGCTATGTCGTCGTTCCCATCAGCGTCAACCCGACGGTCCTGGAAGTCGCCACGGCCGATCCAACCGACATGGAGTGCGAACGCTCGCTCGCCTTTGCCAGTGGCCGCAAGGTACGTCTGCTCCTCACGTCGCCGCTCAAGGTCCAGGCCGCCCTTGACAGGCTGTATCGCGGGAAGGCACAGGAAGAGAGCGTGATCAGTCGCATCCTGGAGAACGTGGCCGACAAGTACGACGTCCAGGAACTCCCGGATGAGGATCCGCAGGATCTCGTGGCCGGTCTCACCGACGGCGGCCCGTCCGACCGCCCGGTGATCAAGCTCGTGGATTATGTGGTGGCGGAGGGAATCAGTTCGCGAGCGAGCGACATCCACCTGGAGCCTGGTGAGGACGGCCTGGCGGTCCGCTACCGCATTGACGGCGTCCTGCGACAGGTGCTCACCCTTCCCAGAGCTGCCGGCATCCCGCTGGTCTCGCGCATCAAGATCATGGCTGGCCTGGACATCGCCGACCGTCTCCGTCCTCAGGACGGTCGTGCGCGGGTGGGGGTGAATGGCAAGCAGGTGGATCTGCGCGTCTCCACCCTTCCGGCTGCCCATGGCGAGAAGGTGGTGATACGTATCCTGGATGGAAGCTCGACGGTGATGGGCTTCGAGCAGATGGGGATGAATGCGGGTGATCTGGAGCGTTTGCAGCGTCTGCTCCAGACGCGTGAGGGAGTCGTTCTCGTCACTGGCCCAACTGGATCCGGGAAGACGACCTCGCTCTACACTGCGCTCCGACAGATCCAGGAGCGTGGAGGCGTGAATATCGTGACGGTCGAGGACCCGGTGGAATATCGGCTGCCAGGCATTGTCCAGGTCCAGGTGAATGAGAAGGCGGGGTTGACCTTTGCGACCGCGCTCAAGTCCATCCTGCGCCAGGATCCGGACGTCGTGCTCGTGGGCGAGATTCGGGATCGCGAGACGGCAACGACCGCCGTCCAGGCCTCTCTCACCGGGCATCTCGTCTTCTCAACCCTGCACACGATCGACGCCGCGAGCAGCATCGCGCGGCTGGTGGACATTGGCGTGGAGAGCTACAAGATCGCTGCCGCGCTCAAGGGAATCGTCGCCCAGCGGTTGCTGCGACGCCTCTGTCCTGTCTGTCGTCAGCCAGCCATGCTTCCACCCGCCGATCGGGTGCGCCACTGGCTTCCCATGGGCACTGTGCATCAGGAGGCTGTGGGCTGCAGCGAGTGCAACAACACGGGTTACAGGGGGCGTGTGGCAGCGCTGGAAGTCCTGATGGTTGACGCCGAGGTTGCGCGGCGCGTGGCGGCGAACGAGACTGTGGGCCGCATCCTGGAGGCGGCGCGCGAGGCAGGTATGGGCTCGCTCTGGGAGAGCGGTGTCGAGCACGTCCGCAATGGGGTCACGTCGGTGGAGGAGCTCACGCGGGTTCTGGACCTGCCCGGCGGTGAATCGCCCGGACCCCGACCGGTGACCCGGCCCGATCTCCGTCGCGTTGCCAGCCCGTCGCCAGCGGTGCAGGCCTCGCTGGTCGCCGAGGCGGCGCCGTCCCTTCCGGCGGACATCTTCCGCCTGGTCGACGAGCCAGATCCGCTGCACGCCGGGCTGGCCGTCCCGAAAGTCGTACTCGTGGTGGAGGACGAGGTGCACCTGCGCAGCCTGCTCCGGGATCTGCTCGTGCGCGCTGGATATGAGGTACTCGAGGCCAGTGACGGCGTGACGGCGCTCGAGCAGGTCGACCGGGAGGCGCCGGATCTGGTGGTCCTGGACCTGACGATTCCGAGGTTGGATGGCTATGCTGTACTCTCACGCCTGCGGACGCATCGACAGACCATGCGCCTGCCGGTCATCGTGCTCACCGCGCGTGAGGATGAGGAGGCGGAGGTGAGAGTGTTCGAGTTGGGCGCCGACGATTTCCTGGGCAAGCCGTTCCGATCGCGGTCATTGCTGGCCCGCGTGCGGTCGCTGTTGCGTCGTGCCGGAGTGGAGGCTGTGGAATGGGCGGAGCAGGAGGAGGCAGCGACGGAGAGCGTAGCCTGATGGTCCGCGTGGAGCGGTCGCGATGACCGAGCTGAAAATCGGCGTCGTGGATGTCCTGGTGGTTCGGCTTGCCGACGACGGCTGGCGCGTACTGCTCCTCCGGCGCGGAACCGGTACCCGCTGCACCGGAGCGTGGGAGATCGTTCACGGCAGCATCGAGCCGGGCGAACGGCCGGCGGCAGCCGCCTTGCGGGAAGTGGGTGAGGAAACCGGGTTGACCGTCCAGCGCCTGTACAACGTCACGGCACACCTCTTCCACCTGCACCAGAACGATACGGTGCAGGTAGCCGTGGCCTTCTGTGCCTTCGTCACCCCTGAGGAGAGAGAGGTGCGCCTCGGGAACGAGCACGATCATTACGAGTGGCTCGCCGTGGATGAGGCCATGACCCGGTTGCTATGGCCACAGGAACGCCGTACCCTGGCCGATGCTTACGACCTCCTGCGGAATGGCGACGCGGCATCGGCGGATGATGTCCTGCGGGTGATCTGACGCGTGCGATCGCACGGCCATCGCGGCTGGTCATTCCTGGCGGTGGCGGGTGGTGGAGAGTACGTCGAATGAGTCGGGCGGGGCACCAGGCTTCACGCGCACGGTCTTGGCCGGGATACCCACGTTGACGTGGTACGGTCGCACATCCTTCGTGGCCACGGCGCTCGCGCCCACCATTCCGTTCTCTCCCACGTGCACGCCGGCGAGGACGGTCGCGTGGTAGGTGATCCTCACGTCGTCGTCCAGGCGGGTCACCGCGTTGGTCACGTCCCGCTGGTCCACTATCGAGTGGGTGTGGCTGTAGATGTTCGCGTAGTCGGCGATCGACACCCGGTTTCCCAACACTATGCCGCCCCGGTCATCGAGGAGCACGTTCCGGTGGACGACCACGTTGTCGCCGACCTCCATGTTGTACCCGAACGAGAATTCGACGTTGTGAAAGGCCTTGAAGTTCTCGCCGCAGCGCCGGAAGATGTGGCTGGCCAGCAGCCGTCGAAGCCGCACTCCCAGCTCCACATTCTGGCCGCCCAACGCTGAACGATCAAATGAGTACCAGAGCCAGAGTAGCGGCTTCACGCGCTGGAATCGCTCGTCGTCGCATTCGGCATAATACTCCGGCTCCAGCGTCACGTTTCGCGGGTCGAGCGCGGCCAGCGTGAGCCGCGTGGCCAGCGGAAGCGTGGAATCCTCCAGTGCCGTCTCATAGTTGGATGCATAGGCCGGTTGGAGCAGCTCGGCCAGTGTTTCCCTGCAGAACCGGGCACGATCCAACTGCGGGTCGGCAAGCGAATCCGTCAGCCGGTCCAGCCATTCAGTGGTCAGGTGCTGGCGCGGGCGATCGGGCAACGTGCGGAGCGGGCGTATGGGCATCGGGTTGGCGTGGGCGGGGGTGACTGGACACGCTTCCGCGCGTGAGCCGGCTGGGATCATGGTTCGCTTTCCAGGTGAATCATGGAAATGCGCCTTTCCAACATAGCTCCGCACGTCCACACCGGACTACTGTGAGCGACGGCGCGTCGGGCCAGTAGTTGAATCGCCCGGCGGAGCCACGTCGGCGTGCGCCGGATCGGGCAGCCAGCCGGGAGGGGCTGGCTGACGGGAAACCCGTGACCGTACCAGCGAGCGTTCCCGTTCGATACGCCGCAACGTGCCTTCCCAGGCGGTGCTACGGACTGTCTGGAAGGTGAGCGTGAGCGCCTGATCCACGTTCACCTCACCGTCAAACAGGTAGAGCGCCGCCTGGGTCTCCCGCGGCCCCAGTCGCTGTTCCCCGAAGCCCGGAGTGAGGGCGATAGCATCGACCGGGCGAAAATCGCGTCCGCCGCTCGTCACCGTGAGTTCGAGCGGACTGAAACGGGTCTCGCCCTGCTCCAGCCCGGAAAACGAGACGTACCAGAGCCGAGGCCTGATCAACGAATAGCGACGCGTCATGCTCTGGATCTCGTCCTGCTTGCTTGCCTGGATGTCGCGCAGCGCCCGGTAGCTGTCGGGCGCAAGCAGTCGAATGATGCTCTCGTCCAGCGGCAGGAAGCGCGCGATCATACCCAGGTACTGAATGCGTATGGCCACGTCCTCCTGCCGCAACGTGCCGTAACCCGCCGGTACCAGCGAGGGGTCGAGCGAGTCGGCAGCGATGGTGGAATGGAGGGTGGTCGGCCGCGGCGTCGTGCCTTCCATCGTACCGCCACCAGGCGCCGCGCCGCCGGCGCAACCCCAGGCAAGACAGGCGGACGCGACAGCGATCGCCCAGCCCCCTGGCTGGCGTCCGCGCCCGGACGGCTCGGTGACGGGACCGGCCGGCGACAGCGAACCTTCGCGGGTCAGCCTCCGCGCACCCAAGCTTCGGTCTCCACGAGGGCGCTCACCGAGGCCGCCAGGTCGTCCCGCCCCTGGCCGGTCACTGCGCTGAACGGCACCAACTGATCCACGTCCACACCCACCGCCCGCGCCAGCGCACTCATCCGCTCGGGGAGTTGGGCCCGCGTGAGCTTGTCCACCTTCGTCACCGCGAGCAGCACCGGCACTTCCAGTTCGGCCAGGAAATCCAGCATGTCCAGGTCGTCTGCGGACGGCTCGCGACGGACGTCCAGCAGTTGGACGATGCCGCGCAACTGGTGAGTGAAGCGCAGGTATTCGTCCATCAGCGGCCGCCACTCCTGCTTCCGCTCCTTCGCAACGCGAGCATAGCCGTATCCCGGGAGGTCCACCAGGATGAAGCGGTCATTGATGTTGAAGAAGTTGATCTCGCGGGTGCGCCCAGGCGTCTTGCTGACCCTGGCGAATGCCTTTCGCCGCACCAGCCTGTTGAGCAGCGACGACTTGCCGACGTTCGACCGGCCAACGAAGGCAACTTCGGGGAGCGTGGAGTCGGGTCGCCAGCCCCCCGCCGACGCCATCCCGCCCATGAACTCGACGCTATGGATGATCAACGGATCGTGACCCGGCCTGGTCTCGTGGTTCACACGCGGGCCACCGACTGCGGACTCCACCGTCACCTCCCCGGCACTGTCGGCTGTGACGGAATCCCTGTCCGCGCCAGGCAGCCTGTCCGCTTCCGCCGACGGGTCATTCGGGCGGCCGGACTCGTTGGCGGCCACGGACTCCCGGTCGACGGTCAATGGGTCACCTCGGGTTGGTTCACGGCCGGAGACTCAGCAGGCATGACCGGCCCGGTGGTCTGGTCAGGGTTGGCAGCAGGAGCGGCAGCCCTGGTACCTCGACGACGAACGAGGCGACCCTTGCTGACGGAGAGTCCACTGCGCGCCGAGGCCGCCGTTTTGCGAAGAGCCAGCCCGATCGCGTCATCCATGCTGTCCACGGCGTGGAATATCAACTCGCCTCGCACCTCCTCGGGCATATCGGCAAGCTGCCGCTCGTTGGCGGCGGGGATTATCACCTCCCGCACGCCATTCCGCCGTGCCGCGATCAGCTTCTCCCTCAGCCCACCAATGGCCAGCACGCGACCGCGAAGTGTGATCTCGCCGGTCATGGCGACGTCACCACGCAGTGGCACTCCGGTGAGCGCGCTGACGATCGCCGCCGTGATGGCGATCCCTGCCGACGGTCCATCCTTGGGAGTGGCGCCGGCCGGGATGTGTAGATGCAGGTCACGGCTGCGATGGAACTCGGGATCCAGGCCGAAGGCCGCGATGCGACTGCGCGTATAGCTCAGCGCCGCGTTGGCCGACTCCTTCATTACCTCACCCAGAGTCCCCGTCAGTTGCAGCCTGCCTCGTCCGGGCAGCGAACTCACTTCCACTTCCAGCACCTCTCCACCCACGCTCGTGTAGGCCAGCCCCAGGGCGACTCCCACCTTGTCCTCGAGCCGGGTGTCGTCAGGATCGTAGGGAGCGGGTCCGAGCAACTGCGGCAAGTCGACCAGGGTCACCACCGTACGCTCGAGGGCGACAGGCTTGCTGGCGGCGTCGCTGGCCGCGGCCTTCTCGGCCCGCCGACGGGCCAGCTTGCGTGCCAGTCGCGCGCAGCGGCGGTCCAACTCCCGCACACCAGCCTCACGGGTGTAGCCACGCATCATGGCCTGCATCGTCTCGACCGGAACCTCCACCATCTCCGGGTCCAGGCCATGGCGGCGCAACTGCCTGGGCAACAGGTGGTTGGTGGCGATGGTGAGCTTCTCGTGGTCCAGGTAGCCGGGCAGCCTGATGATCTCCAGTCTGTCCCTCAGTGCCTCGGGCACCTTGCCGAGCGAGTTCGCCGTGGTCACGAACAGGACCTGGGAGAGGTCGTAGTCGAGTTCCAGGTAGTGGTCGTTGAATGCATGGTGCTGCTCGGGATCCAGCACCTCCAGTAGCGCCGAGGCTGGATCGCCACGGTAGTCCTGACCCAGCTTGTCGATCTCGTCGAGCAGGATCACCGGGTTGATCACCTCGGCGCGTCGCATCGCCTGGAGGATGCGTCCGGGCATGGCCCCAACGTACGTCCGCCGGTGGCCACGAATCTCGGCCTCGTCGCGGACCCCGCCCAGCGACATCCTGACGAATCGCCTGCCGAGAGCGGCGGCGATGGAGCGACCCAGTGATGTCTTGCCAACGCCGGGCGGCCCGACAAGACAGAGGATCGGGCCATCCAGTCTGTTCGTCTGGGCGAGGACCGCGATGTAGTCCAGCACGCGGTCCTTGATCTCGTCCAGTCCAGCATGTTCCTCGTCCAGGATCGCCCGCGCTCGCACCAGATCGGCGACCGTTTCATCGCGTTCGTGCCACGGAAGGGCAAGGATCCAATCCAGGAATCCGCGCGCCACGCCGGCTTCGGGCGACGTGCTGGGCAGCCGACGGAAGCGCCGCAGCTCGCGTCGCGCGCGTGTATCGATCGCCGCCGGCAGCTTCTTGCGATCCAGTAGCGCTTCCAGCTCGGCCGCGTCGTCGTCCTCCTGGCCCAGTTCACGATGGATTGCCTTGAGCTGCTCCTGGAGAAAGAATTCGCGCTGGTTGCGGAATAGCGATCCGCGCACGTCCTCCTCGATCTTGCGCTCCAGGCGGAGGAGTTCGCATTCCGTTTCGAGCAGCGAGACCAGCCCCGAATGGAGCGCTGCCAGGGTCGGGAGTTCGAGTAACTCCTGGCGCTGCGGGTGCCGGACGGCGAGGTGCGCCGCGATGGTGAAAGCGCGCCTGTCCGGATGCTCGCTGGCCTGGACCAGTTGCAGGACCTCAGCGGGTACGCGACGCTGGAGGGCGACGTAATCCTCGAACAGGCTCGCGGCTCGCCGCGCGACCGCGGTGTCCTCGTCACTGGGCGCGGCGGTGGCGAATGGCTCTACCCTGATCGTCGCGCGGAGCAGTGACCCCACGGGACTGTACCGGGTGACACGGGCGCGAGCCAGGCCTTCCAGCAGGACCTTGGTCACGCCGTTGGGCATGCGTCCAACCTGGAGGACCCGGGCCACGACGCCGGTGCGGAAGAGATCCGCGGCCGCCGGTTCGCTGACCTCGCCGTCGCGCTGCGCGACGAGGAGGATCAGCTTTCCCGCCGTCTCGCTGGCTGTCTCCAATGCCGCCAGCGAGCCGGGTCGACCGGCCAGCAGTGGCATCACCAACTGCGGGAAGAAGACCAGGTCGCGCAGCGGCAGGACGGGCAGCCTATCCGGCCACTGTGCGTTGTCGGTCATGCTTCCTTCTTCTGGCGCTTGGGAGAGAGCTCGAGTAGTGGCGGGGTGCGGTTGACTATGGACGACTCGGTCACCTTCACCTCCACCACGTCGTCACGACCTGGCAGGTCGAACATGATCTCGGTGAGCGTCTCCTCCAGGATGGCCCGCAGGCCGCGGGCGCCTGTGCCCCGCTTCAGCGCCTTCTGGGCAACAGCGCGGAGGGCGCTCTCCTCGAAGGTGATCTTCACTTCCTCCAGGTCAAACAGCTTCACGTACTGTTTGGTGAGCGCGTTCCTGGGCTCCTTGAGGATCTGCACCAGCGCGGACTCGTCCAGCGCCTGCAGCGGCACCACCACGGGCAGGCGCCCCACGAGTTCCGGAATCAGGCCGAAGCGGAGCAGATCGTCCGGCTCCACCTCGCCAAACGGGTTGGCGGCAACGGTGTCCGGATCGCTCTTCGGATTGTCGCCCGGGCCGAAGCCAATCTGCCGCCGGCCAACGCGCGACTCGATGATCTTCTCGAGTCCGTCGAAGGCTCCGCCACAGATGAAGAGGATGTCCTTGGTGTTGATCTGGATGTATTCCTGCTGCGGGTGTTTCCGTCCACCCTGTGGCGGTACCGATGCCACCGTACCCTCCAGGATCTTGAGCAGCGCCTGCTGCACACCCTCGCCGGACACGTCGCGCGTGATGCTGGGGTTCTCCGACTTGCGGGCGATCTTGTCGATCTCGTCGATGTAGACGATGCCACGCTCGCACTCGGCGACGTTGAAATCTCCGGCCTGGAGCAGTCGCACCAGGATGTTCTCCACGTCCTCGCCAACGTAGCCCGCCTCGGTGAGCGTGGTGGCGTCGGCGATCGTGAACGGCACGTCGAGAATGCGGGCCAGCGTCTGGGCAAGGAGCGTCTTCCCGACGCCCGTGGGGCCGAGCAGCATGATGTTGCTCTTGTCCAGCTCCACGTCGTCGTCACGCAGCGCCGTCGAGTTGATGCGCTTGTAGTGGTTGTAGACGGCGACGGCGAGTGTCTTCTTCGCGTTGTTCTGGCCAATCACGTACTGGTCCAGTACCGCCTTTATCTCCTGCGGCGTGGGGACCTGGGTGATCGCCTCGGCTACCTCGCGCTCCTCATCCTCGGCCAGGATCTCGTTGCAGAGGGCTATGCACTCGTTGCAGATGTACACCGAGGGCCCGGAGATGAACTTCCGTACCGAGTCCTTGGACTTGCCGCAGAACGAGCAGCGGAGGTGTTTGTCGTGCGACATGGCGATCCGTGATACGGGTCAGGCGGGCCCCGGCCTGTGCCGGAACGTGGAGCTTCTCTATGAATAATACTCGGAGTGCGCATCCGACCGGTCAAGCGGGAGCATTCCGCGAGATAATCCCGGACGATCGTGCCGCGACGGAGGACAGCTCCGTCGCGGCACGGTAGCCGGACCGGTTCAGGTCAGGACTCAGGTGGTGAGCGTCGGCTGACTGGAAGTCTCGACCACCTCGCCCCGATGTTGGACGATCGTATCGATGATTCCGTACTCCTTGGCTTCCTCGGCGGACATGAAGCGGTCGCGGTCCACATCGCGCTCGATCTGCTCCACCGACCGGCCCGTGTGCTTGGCCATCAACTCGTTCATCTGGCCGCGCAGGTAGAGGATCTCGCGCGCCTGGATCTCGATGTCCGACGCCGTACCCTGCGCGCCGCCGGACGGCTGGTGGATCATTATCCTAGAGTGGGGCAGGGCGGAACGCTTGCCCGGCGCACCCGCGGCGAGCAGGAAGGCGCCCATGCTCGCCGCCAGCCCCATGCAGATCGTGTTCACCGGCGACTTCAGGAACTGCATGGTGTCGTAGATCGCCAGCCCGGCCGATACCGATCCGCCCGGTGAGTTGATGTAGATGTGAATGTCGCGCTCGGGATTGTCCGCGTCCAGGAAGAGCAACTGTGCAATCACTATGTTGGCCACGTCGTCGTTGATCGGCGTACCGAGAAAGACGATGCGGTCCATCAGCAGCCGCGAGAAGACGTCGTAGGAGCGCTCGCCACGCTGTGATCGTTCGATTACGTACGGAGGATAGATCGTCGCCATGACTGGATTGGGATCTGATGACCGGGGAGGCCGGAGCGTGTTCAGACGGCACGTCAACCGCGGAAGCGCGGGGTTCCATGCTCGGAGACCTCTCGCGCCACCACGACCGATCGTCAACCGGTGACCGTGTTCTGCTCCAGCAGGTACTTGAAGACCTTCTCTTCAGTGATGCTGCGCTCCAGCTCCGTCAGGCGGCCAGCCTTCTGAAGGGATGCATAGAGTTGACCCGGCGCGGTGGACCGCGCCGTCGCCATCTCTGCCACCCTGTCGTCGATGTCGGCCTCGGAAGCGCTGAGCTTCTCTCTCTCGGCGATCGCCTCGATCACCAGGTCGCGCCTTACCTGGCGCTCGGCCATGGGCCGGAACTCCTGGACGAAATCCGGGCGCTCGCCCTCGGGAACCTGGTATGCGTCGGCGTAGGCGAGGGCCAGCCGGTCCACCCAGCTCACAGGAACGTCGAATGGGTTGGCGTCGATGATCTGATCCAGCAATTGCTGGCGGAGCTGGCTCTCGGCCTCCCGCTTCAGGTTCGACTCGAGGTCGGTCTGAACTGCCGCACGGAGTGCATCCAGCGAGTCGAAGTCGCCCACCTCGCGAGCCAGGTTGTCGTCCAGCGCGGGCAGGGTCTTTCTCTTCACGTCACGCAGGTCCACCCGAACGCGCTTGAGGGTGCCTCGCTGGGCCTCATCGGGAAAGTCGTCGGGCCAGCGGACCGGGCGCTCCAGCACCTTGCCCGGCTCGGTCTCCATTATGACCTCCTCCAGCGGCTCGATAGCCTGACCGGTACCCAGCACGAGGTGATATTCCTTCCCCTCAGGAAGCTCCTGCCCTTCCTCGCCGGTGGCCAGCAGCACTGTTACCATGTCGCCGGACATCGGGCGGTCCTCGGTCGGCGACCACGTCGCCTTCTGCTCACGCAGGGCATCAAGCTGTTCGGTGACCATCTCCTCTGTCACCACCTCGGATGGCCGCGTCACGGTGAACCCGTTCACGCGCTCCAGTTCCAGCTTGGGCCTGACCTCGGCATGGATGGTGAAGGACAGCGGTTCCCCAGGTTCGAACTTCAGGTCGTGGATGTGAGGCTGTCCGGCCAGGTCCAGCTTCTCCTGCTCGACAACCAGCTTGTAAGCGTCCTCGACGAGCGTCTCGAGCGCGCTCTGACGGATGGCGTCGGCGAAACGCTTGCGGACGATGGCGGCCGGGGCCTTGCCCGGACGGAACCCGGGGAGGCGGACCTGGGTCGCGTAGCGCAGCGCGGCCTTGTCCTCGGCAGCACGCACGACGTCGACAGGCACCGAGACCTGAAGGTGACGCTGCACCCCCTCGCTCGGCATCGGGGTGATCTGAATGTCCATGTGGGGAAGGTAGTCGGTATGCTCATCAGCGCGGCACGCGGTGCCACGACGCCATCCCCCAGCCAACCCGTCGCCAGCCAGGGCGTGGGTCGGTGGGGGGCGCTCATATCAGAAACGTAACGGAGGGCGGGGCAGGGAAACAGGCAGTCAGGGCGTCATGGCGGCTGGTTCACTGCCAGGCCACCCCTTCGCACGCCGTTCCGCAGGCTCGTCCGACGCCGGGCGGCTGCCACGCCGCACACTCATCAGGAGTGGCACGCCCATGGCAAGCGTGCCAAGGCCGGCTGCCCAGAACATTCCGTAGCGTACGCAGATCGCGATCGGCATGATCCCGTTCAGAGCGTAGAGCACGAGTGGCAGTCGAGTGGTCGAGATGCGGGCGGCGAACAGTGACGGCGGTACGAAGCGCAGCATGACCCAGCTCAGCACGAAGCCGGTGCCCAGCCAGCCGAGCCAGTTGGTGTAGGGCATGCCGTAGAACGGGCCCGGCTGGTGCCATGTCCAGTGAAACGTCTTCACCATGGCCGGATCCATCGCCACGTCCCAGCCGGTAAGAATGAGGGCTCCGACGGCGCTCCACCGGAGCCTCGTGGACAGGTCGTCCCGCGCCGGCAGAAGGCGTCCACACATCGCCAGGCTGCAGTAGAGTATGCACGTCCAGGAGATGGCGATCGGAAAGGGAACCAACCCCAGGATCCGGTAGCCCAGCATGGGCGTGTAGGAGTAGCCACCGAACGGGAAGCCCGTATAGGTGCCCAGCAGTTCGGAGAGGAGAGCCAGCAACGATACCGCGAGGAACATCAGGATGACCCGTGGGCGAACGCCCAGTCGCGCCATGGCGTGCGCTACAGCGGCCAGGAAACCGGCCACGACATAGGTCGGGCCGGAGAACTTCCAGGCTATGCGGTAAACGGTGGCGTTCGGTTCGCGCGCCAGCCAGGCCTGCACTTCCGGGGTCGGATTGGCCAGGAAGGTGACCAGTGCCGCGGTGGAGAAGAGAATCAGGGCGGCGTGCAGCCAGATGAGGCCGGTGGCCGCGTTCGCTGCGATGGCGCGTGACGGCGTATCGCCGGATCTGCCTGCATCGGTCAGGTGGTCACTCATGCTACGGTGCGATAGAGCGTGGCGAGAGCCGAGAGGGCGATCGGCGACGGCCCGGCGTGGAGCCAGCCGATGGCTGGTTCATCTCCGATCGTCTGGACGCTGTCGTCGGTCTGACTGGAGCGCCAGACGTTCCAGAGTATCCCCGCGCGCCCCAACTGGCCAACCCGCGCCCTGCCCGAGAGACTGTCATAGCCACGGGCCTCGATAGCATCCAGGATTGCCGCGTAGCCGTTGGCGCAGGCAGTCGCACAGCGCCTGGAGTCCGGGGCCAGCAGGGCAATACCGGGTGCGGCGGCCACGTAGAGCGCCCGCGCCCGAGCTACCTGGAAACCCATCAGAGCTCGCCAGCGTGGGTCACGAGCGAGCGCACCGTCGCCACGCTGTCCGGCATCCAACACCGTTCCGACAGTCAACCCGACCGCTTCCAGCTCCTCCTCCGGCAGGTAGCAGCGACCGCGCCGAGCGTCCTCTCCGACGTCCCGGAGGATATTCGTCAACTGCATGGCCACGCCCAACGTCCGCGCATGCGCCAGTGCCCGACCGCGAACACCGGTGCCGGCGGTGACCCCGAAGACATGCGTGCACATCTCGCCCACCGTGCTGGCCACACCCTCGCAGTACAGCCCCAGCTCCGACCACGAGCGATAGCCGGTCGGCTCCAGGTCTCGCGCCACGCCGCCCAGGAGATCCCGCAGTACCTGCGCCGGCACGCCGTACTGGCCGACGAAGCGGGCCAGCTCGCGAAACACCGGCCCCCGCGGCCGTCCCTCCAGCGCCCGCTCCAGTTCCATCCCGTAGCGGGCCAGCCGGGTCGCTGTCCCGATCGGATCGTCAGGGTCGGCCGCGTCCACGATGTCGTCCGCGGTACGGCAGAAGGCGTAGAGCGCGAAAGCTGCCCGACGCTTGCCTGGCGGCAGGAAATAGCTGGCGAGGGTGAAGGTCCTGGCGTGTGTGCGGACTATCGCAGCGCATTCCATGGCGTCGCTCGACCCACCATCGGCCCGGTCACCTGACACGCTCGGGGCGTCGGTCGCTCCGACCAGCCCACTGAATCCGGGCGCTCCGGTGGCTACTGCCTCGGGAGGAGTGGAGTCATCCGGTCGAATGATACCATTCATGCTGGCCGCCCGGGAAGGGTGGTCGGAGGGAGATTCATCTGGCTGGCTGGATCCGGTGGAAGGAGCATGCTGCCCGGGCGATTCACCCGGGGACCCGTGCTCCGTGGCCGATCATGTCTGCAACGATCTTGCCGGAACTCAGGACGCCAGGCAAGCCGGCCCCCGGATGTGTACCTGCGCCGGTGATGTAGAGGTTGGGAATATCCTCGCTCACGTTGTGCGGGCGAAACCAGGCCGATTGGGTGAGAATCGGCTCCACCGAGAAGGCGCTCCCATGATAGCTGCTCAGGGTGTCGCGAAAGTGCAGCGGGTCGATGTGGCGTTCCGTCACGATATGGCGTGACAGGCCGGGCATGTAGCGCCCTTCCAGATAGCTGATGATGGCATCGCGATAGGGTCGTGCCGCATCACGCCAGTCGGTGGCGCCGCCCAGGTGGGGCACCGGTGAGAGGGCGTAGAATGCGTCGTGACCCGGCGGCGCCAGCGAAGGGTCGGTGGCCGTTGGACGATGCAGGTAGAGGGAGAAATCATCGGCCAGCACCTTCCTGTCGAAGACATCGCCCAGCAGTTCATGATAGCGCGGGCCCATCAGGATCTCATGGTGCGCCAGATCGTCATATTTCCGGTCCGTACCGAAGTAGAGGACGAAGAGCGACATCGAGTACCGCATGCGAGCGAACTTGCGATCGCTATTGCGCGGACGAGCCCAGGCGGGCACGAGATTCTGGTAGATGAATGCGACGTCGCCATTGCTCACCACGATGTCAGCCGGTAGACGCTCACCTCCGGCCAGCCGCACCCCTGTCGCGCGATTATCGCGTCTCTCGATCTCGATCTCCTCGACCCGTGTCTCCAGCCGGAGTTCGCCGCCCAGCGACTCGAACAACTCCACCAGGGCGCTGACCATCGATCCCATCCCACCCATCGCGAACCAGACTCCCCATCGCTGCTCCAGCGTATGGATGAGGGCGTAGATGGAGGTGGTCTGGAACGGATTGCCACCCACGAGGAGGGGATGAAAGCTGAACACCTGACGCAGCCGCTCGTCCCGGAAGTAGCGATTCACGAAGCTGGCGACGCTCCGGTCGGCGCGTAGCCGGAGCAGGTCGGGAGCGGCCCGCAGCATGTCACCCAGATGGGTGAATGGCTTGTCGATGAGGGCGAAGCCGGTCTCGAAGATGCGACCGGTGGCTTCCAGGAACGGGGCGTAACCGGCGACGTCGTCAGGTGCAAAGCGGCGTATCTCCGCCTCCACCATCTCTCGCTGGCCGTTGTAGCGGAACACCGATCCGTCCTCGAACCGGATGTTGTAGAACGGGTCGAGCGAGACCAGGGTGACGTGGTCGGCCAGGCGCCTACCGGCCAGGGAGAAGAGCTCCTCGAACAGCCACGGGGCGGTGATGATCGTCGGTCCGCCGTCAAACGTGAAACCGTCCTGCTCGTAGACGTAGGCGCGACCTCCCGGCCGGTCGCGCTGTTCCAGCACCGTCACTTCGTGTCCCTGTGCCCGCAGGCGAATTGCCGCCGCCAGGCCGCCAAACCCGCTACCGATGACCACGATCCTCATTCACGCGTCCATGTGTCCGGCGCCATGGCGCGGAGGCAGAGCAGGCGACGGTTCCAGCCGTCGCGACAGTCGTCGAGTGCGAAAGGGGGGACTCGAACCCCCATGCCGTGAGGCGCCGGCTCCTAAGGCCGGTGCGTCTACCAGTTCCGCCACTTTCGCGTTCCACAAGATAGGCTGTTCCGGCTCGATGGAGCAGTGGGCGACTGTCCACCGTGAAATGGAAGGTCGCCCACCTGGACAAAGGGGCTCGAGGTCAGCGTGCCGGCGAGGCGGAGCGCGCCGGCGGCTGGCAGGTCAGGGGGACGAGCCCACTCGCATGTTGACGACCCTAGACTGGCGCGCCGCGGCGTTGTAGACGCGCAGCGTCAGGTAGTCGCCGGTGCTCATCCGGCCCAGCACCTGCTGCAGGTCGGCCGGAGTGCGAATGGGACGTTCCGGCGCCGGATGAATGACAGCGGTGATGACATCGCCCGGGCTCAGCCGCTCGCGCGCCGGACCGTCCGGCAGCACTTCGGCCACAGCAATCCCCGGCGGCACGCTGTCCAGACGCCGCGCCGCCGCCCACTGCGGCGTGACTGGCTCCACGACTATGCCCAGCTTGTCGTTCGCCCGCGTTGGCGCCGTGCTGTCCGAAGGCCGGCCCGAGGACGCCAGAGCACGAGTTCCATCCGTCGGCGCCTCATCCAGCCGCACCTTGAAGCTGCGCTCCTTGCCGTACCGCATGACATCCACCGTCACGGTTTCCCCCGGCTCGTGGCTGCGAACGAGGCGCTGGAGCGTGCTCACCTTGTCCACCGGCTGGCCATCGATCGCGATGATGACGTCATTCACCTCGAGTCCCGCGCGCCTGGCCGGGCTCCCCTCGTTGAAATCGCCGACTATCGCGCCACGGATCTCCTTCAGGCCGGCCACTGCCGCGTCGTCCTCATTCACCTGCCGGATCTGGACGCCGATCACCGCCCGCCGTACCCGTCCATGCTTCACCAGGTCGGACATCACGTCGCGAGCAAGCGTGATCGGGATGGCAAACCCATAGCCGGCGAAATAGCCGGTCTGACTGGCAATGGCGTTGTTGATCCCGATCACCTCGCCGCGGATGTTCACCAGCGGTCCACCCGAGTTGCCCGGGTTGATCGCCGCGTCCGTCTGGATGAGGTCCGTGATGGCGTACTCGTTACGTCCGCCGGCCTGCGGCAACCGGATATCGTATGCGTCGCGTCCCTTCGCGCTGACGATCCCAGCGGTCACGGAGAAGTTGAGTCCCAACGGATTCCCGATCGCCACGACCCACTCGCCGATGCGCAGCTTCTCGTCGTCCCCGAGGGTCACGGTGGGGAAATCCTTGCCATCGATCTTGATCACGGCGACGTCGGTGTCCGGATCCCGGCCGATCAGCTTGGCCCGGAACTCCCGGCCGTCGTGGAGCGTCACCAGCAGCCGGTCGGCACCCGCCACGACGTGGTTGTTGGTGAGGATGTAGCCATCCCCCGTCACCAGGAAGCCGGTGCCGCTGGACTGGCTGGGGCCCGGTGGCTGCCCGCCGAACTGCCGGAAGAAGTCCTCCCAGCCCGGTGGCAGGTCGCGGCGAGTCTGGCCCCGTGCCACCTGGGGAGCGTCGGACTCCGCAGAGATGGATACCACGGCTGGCGTCACATGCTCGGCGATCGAGACGAAGGCGTTCCCTGTCTCCTCCAGGGATCGCACCTGGCTAGCCGTCGGGCGCGTGGAGCCCGCCTGTTGTGCGTGCCCGAACGGCGTCAGGTCGAATGCCGCCGTCAGCACGATACCGCCAACGAACGCCGAAGCGACTGCTACGCCGAGGCGTGTGCGTGCGAAGAGAGATTTCATGGATCTGTCCACGGTCATTCCAGAGTGAAAACGGAAGAGCCCATCTGGTCATACCCCTGAGCCGGTCGGAGGGTTTCCAACCGATCAGAGACTGGACTGACTACCCGACATGCGCACCGGGGGTGGGGCACGCCCCACCCCCGGTGAACAGGTCAGGTCTGCCCGATCACGACTTTTCTTCGTCGACGATCTCGTAGTCCGCCTCGACCACATCGTCGGTGGCGTGAGCTGCCTCCGAGGTGGCCTCGGCGCCAGCCTGCTGGGTGGCGTCGTCGCCGCTCTGGGTACCCTGGGCGTAGAGAGACTGACCAGCCTCGCTGTAGGCCTTGGAGAGATCTTCCAGCGAACTCCGGATCTCGCCCATGTCGTCGCCGCGGAGTGCCTTGCGCGCGCGTTCCACGCCCTCTTCCAGACGGGTCTTCAACTCCGGAGACAGCTTGTCGGCCCACTCCGTGACGTTCTTCTCCACCTCGTAGGTGAGGGCGTCGAGACGGTTGCGAGTATCTATCTCCTCGCGCCGGCGCTTGTCTTCCTCGGAGTTCTTCTCGGCGTCCTTGACCATCCGGTCGACCTCGGCGTCGGAGAGCCCGCTCGATGCCTCGATGCGGATCTTCTGCTCCTTGCCGGTGGTCTTGTCCTTCGCCGTCACGTGAAGAATACCGTTGGCGTCTATGTCGAAGGTCACCTCCACCTGCGGCATGCCGCGCGGAGCAGGCGGGATCCCGGTGAGCTGGAACTTGCCGATCGTCTTGTTGTAGGTGGCCAGTTCGCGCTCGCCCTGCAGGACGTGGATCTCCACCGTCGTCTGGTTGTCGTCCGCCGTGGAGAAGGTCTCGGCCTTGCGCGTCGGGATGGTGGTGTTGCGCGGAATGAGGACTGTCATCACGCCGCCCAGCGTCTCGATACCCAGCGACAGCGGCGTGACGTCGAGGAGCAGCACGTCCTTCTGCTCACCGGTGAGAACAGCGCCCTGGATGGCCGCGCCGATCGCTACCACCTCGTCCGGGTTCACGCCCTTGTTCGGCTCCTTGCCGAAGAAATCCTTCACCACCTGCTGGATCTTCGGGATACGCGTGGAGCCGCCAACGAGGATCACCTCGTCGATCTCCTTGGGGTCGAGGCCCGCGTCCTGGAGCGCCTGCTTCATGGGCGGGATCGTGCGCTGCACGAGGTCGTCCACCAACTGCTCGAACTTGGCTCGCGTGAGGGAGTAGTTGAGGTGCTTGGGGCCGCTCTGGTCGGCCGTGATGAACGGCAGGTTGATATCCGTCGAGTTCGTGCTGGAGAGCTCCATCTTTGCCTTCTCGGCGGCTTCCTTGAGCCGCTGGAGGGCCATCGGATCCTTCGACAGGTCGATCGTCTGATCCTTCTTGAACTCCGTCACCAGCCAGTCGATCACGCGCTGGTCGAAGTCGTCGCCTCCCAGGTGCGTGTCGCCCTTGGTGGACTTGACCTCGAACTGGCGTGAACCGTCCACGTCGTAGAGCTCGAGAATGGAGATGTCGTAGGTGCCGCCGCCCAGGTCAAAGACAGCGACCTTCTCGTCCTTCTTCCGATCCAGGCCATAGGCCAGTGCGGCGGCCGTCGGCTCATTGATGATGCGCAGGACCTCGAGGCCGGCAATCTTCCCGGCGTCCTTGGTGGCCTGGCGCTGCGAATCGTTGAAGTAGGCCGGCACCGTGATGACCGCCCGCGAGACCTTCTGCCCCAGGTAGTCCTCGGCCGTCTGACGCATCTTCTGGAGGATCATCGCCGAGATCTCGGGCGGCGTGTAGGACTTGCCACCCACCTCCACCGCGGCAAGGCCGCTGGGCCCGCTCACCACCGGGTACGGGATGCGCGTCGTCTCCTCGCCTACCTCGGCGATCGTGTGCCCCATGAAGCGCTTGATCGAGAAGATCGTGTTCTTGGGGTTGGTGACCGCCTGGCGCTTGGCGATCTGGCCTACCAGACGCTCGCCGTCCTTGGTGAATGCCACGACGGAGGGCGTCGTACGACCACCCTCGGCGTTGGGGATGACCACCGGGTCGCCGCCCTCCATGACTGCCACCACGGAGTTGGTCGTCCCCAGATCGATGCCGATGACCTTGTCAGCCATTGAAACCTCTGCATGTATGATGTCCGGAATATCGAAGCGTGCTGCCCGCCGGCCGGGCCGGCCAGCGCTTTACGCGCGTCGTGCGCGCTGGACGACCCCGACGGGGACTGTCGAGCGGCTGCCTTCCTGCATGGCAAGGGAGGGGCCGGCGCAAACCGCCAGACTGGCATCGCGTTCGAGCTGCGAGGCAGAATGCCTGCCATTATGTCTGCCTCCCCCTCCTCGTCATGTCTGCAGTACGTTCAACATCCCCGCCATCGTCCTGCACATTCTGCACCCTCCGCAACCCGCTCTCCCTCAATGATCCCGATCAGCGACGACAATCCGGTGCTCCGCACCCCGGTCGTCACCCACGCCCTTCTCGTCGCCAACATCCTGGCCTGGCTGCTCATCCAGCACGCAGGGTTCGACGTGTCCCGGTTGGCGGCCAGCATCTGCAACCTGGGGCTCGTGCCGGGCGAGCTGACCGGACGCGCACCGCTGGGGACGGCCATTGCCATCGGACCCGGGCTGGTCTGCGCGGTGGATGCCGAGCCCATCAACTGGCTCACCCCGCTCACTTCGATGTTTCTTCATGGTAGCTGGGGACACATCCTGGGCAATTGCCTCTTCCTCTGGATCTTCGGCAACAACGTCGAGGACAGCATGGGCCGCTTCCGCTTCCTCGTCTTCTACCTGCTCTGCGGCCTCGCGGCAGCGGCTGCTCACGTGGCCAGTGGTCCCGCCTCGCCCGTACCCACTGTCGGTGCCTCGGGCGCGATCTCCGGGGTTCTGGGCGCCTACCTTGTGCTATATCCGAGGGTGCAGGTCCGCGTTCTCGTTCCGATCATCATCTTCTTCACCGTCATCCGGGTGCCGGCGTTCGTCGTGCTGCTTCTCTGGTTCGTCTTCCAGGTCATCGCCGGCCTGCCGGCGCTGTCCACCGTCGATCCTGACGTATCGGGTGGGGTGGCCGTCTGGGCTCACGTGGGCGGATTCGTGACTGGCGTTGCACTCGTCAGGCTGTTCCGGAACCCCACCCTCATCCAGCGCCGACTGGCACTGGATGAGGCGCTCCAACCGCACGGAACCCATGCCCGTCGCTGAGCGCTCCTCGAGCTCTGGTGGCTTTCCACCTCATCATGTTACTGGCCATATTGCCGGCGCCGCCCTCCCTCGTCGCCAACTCCACCAACGCACCCTCGCCGGACCGAGATCGTCGTGAGCATAGACCTGAACGCCCTTGCCGCCCAGCTGGCCAGCCAGCTTGCCTCCACTCCCGTCCCACCGCGAGAAGGGGGGGAGGGACCGCGAGCGTCCGCTGCCCAGCCCCTACTGCCTGCGCCTCGAGGCGTCCGCTTCACGGTTGGCGACGTGCGTCTGGGCGACGTCCTTGACCACACGCTGCTACGCCCCGACGCGACACTGCGCGACATCGAGCGCCTGTGTGCCGAAGCCCGGGATCACCGGTTGGCGTCGGTCTGCGTCAATTCCATCTGGGTTGCAGACGCCGTCCGACTGCTGCGCGGCAGCAGGGTGGCCGTGGCGAGTGTGATAGGCTTCCCTTCTGGCGCGGTAACCTCGGAGGTGAAGGCAGCCGAGGCGGCGCTGGCCGTGCGTCAAGGCGCGACGGAGCTGGATCTCGTCGTGCCTCTGGGAGCGCTGCTTGCCGGCCTGTGGAATCAGGTGGAGCGCGACGTGGCTGCGGTAGTGGCGGCGGCCGGTGGCGCCCTCGTCAAGGCCATCGTCGAATCTGCCCTGCTCACGCCGATGGCGTTGGTGAAAGCCTGTCTCACCGTGCGCGAGGGCGGTGCCGACTATGTGAAGACGAGCACCGGTTTCCATGCGTCCGGCGGCGCGACGCCGGAGACGGTGGCCCTGATGCGTCTGGCCCTCGGTGACAGCATGGGTGTGAAGGCGTCCGGTGGCATCCGGGACGGGGCGACTGCCCTCGCCATGCTCGCCGCCGGCGCTACGCGTATCGGCACGTCGGCCGGTGTGGCACTGGCCGACGTGATCGGAGCAGGCCCTCGTCGGCTGACAGACCTGGTCGCCGAGCCGGTACCGGTTCGTGTGACCGGAACTTCGTTGAGCCGGTCGGCGAGTGCGGTGTACGCCGCTGCCGGGGTGGTGAACCCGGCACCCACGCCGCAGGCGTCGCCCGAATCGGGAGTGAAGTTGCCACCGGAAGAGCCCGCGTCCGCCGTCACTGGCGACGATGGACCCTCGTCAGTTCCGCCACCAGACGCAGCCGCGCCGCGATGGGGCTCGCCGGCTGATTCGCGGCGCACGGACTGAATACCCGTCGCGACCGATGAATCGCCAGGTCGTTCCGCCACACCAGCTTTTCAACCGTGAGCTGAGCTGGTTGGAGTTCAACGGTCGCGTCCTGCACGAGGTACTCGATCCGCGCACCCCGCTGCTGGAGCGGTTCAACTTTCTCGGGATCTTCTCGTCCAACCTGGACGAGTTCTACATGGTGCGGGTGGCCGGCCTGCGGCGCCAGGTGGCTGCAGGAATCACGATCGCGTCGGCCGACGGCCTGACGCCGCAACAGCAGTTGGACAGCATCGATGCACGGGTGTCGGAGTTGCTGACGCAGGCGCTCCACTGCCTTCATGAAGTGCTGTTGCCACGGCTTGCCGAGCACGGCGTGAGGCTGCTGCGGATGACGGACCTCACGGCCGGGGACCTGGCGCGCATGGATGAGTTCTTCGAGTCCCAGGTCTTCCCGGTTCTGACCCCGCTGGCCGTGGACCCTGGCCACCCTTTTCCATACATCTCCAACCTCTCCCTCTCGCTGGCCGTGCAGATGCTCGACCCCGAAGTTGGAGAGGAGCACTTTGCCCGCGTGAAGGTGCCTCGCAGCCTGCCGCGCTGGGTCCCGGTCGGGCGTCCCGATCAGTTCGTGCCGCTGGAAGAGCTGATCGGAGCGAACCTGGGTGCTCTCTTCCCGGGCATGAAGATCATTGGCTGGCACCTCTTCCGCATCACCCGTTACGCCGATCTGGAACTGGCCAATTCCGACGACTCCGAGGATCTCCTCGAGGCGATCGAACGGCAGGTGTTCGAACGACGGTTCGGCGAGGTGGTGAGACTGGAGATCCAGGATGGCCTGCCGCCGTCAGTGGTCGAATTGCTTCTCGACGAACTCCGTGCAGAGAGCAGCTCTGCCGGGATGGTATCGGCGGAGGGGATCGTTCAGAACTCGGGCTCCCTTCTCGAGCTGGGTGACCTTGTCGAGCTCTCCAGGCTCGACCTGCCGGGCTTGCACTATCCGCCATTCACGCCACGGACTCCGCCGGAGCTGCGCGACAGTGCCCGGAGCATCTTCGACGTGATACGCGAGCGGGACATCCTCGTGCACCATCCGTTCGACTCATTTGCCGCGTCGGTGGAGGAGTTCCTGACCTGTGCGGCGCGCGATGATCACGTGCTGGCCATCAAGCTCACGCTGTATCGCACGTCGGGTGACACGGCGATCGTGCGCGCACTCACGACTGCGGCCGAGCGCGGCAAGCAGGTGGCGGTGCTGGTCGAATTGCAGGCACGCTTCGACGAGGCCAACAACATTGCCTGGGCGCGTACGCTGGAGGATGCCGGTGTGCACGTGGCGTACGGGCTGGCCGGACTCAAGACGCATTCCAAGACGACCCTCGTCGTCCGGCGCGATTCCGACGGGGTGCTGCGTCGCTACGCGCATGTGGGCTCGGGGAACTACAACAGTCGCACCGCGCGACAGTACACCGACATCGGCTTGCTGACCACGGATCCCCTCATCGCTGCCGACCTCAGCGAATTGTTCAACCTCCTCACCGGATTCTCCAGGCAGCGCGACTACCGCAGCCTGCTCATCGCACCGACCAACATGCGGGAGCGCTTCCGGAGCCTGATTGAACGGGAGATATCGAACGCCGATCGCGGCCGCCCCGCCTACATCGTGGCGAAGATGAATGCGCTGGTGGATCCGGGGATCATCGCTGCGCTCTACGATGCGTCGCGGGCCGGGGTGAGGGTCGATCTCATCGTGCGGGGCATCTGCTGCCTCCGGCCCGGCGTGCCTGGCTCCAGCGACCTGATAAGGGTGCGCAGCATCGTGGGCCGCTATCTCGAGCATTCGCGTCTCTTCTACTTCCACAACGGTGGCAATCCGGAGTATTTCCTGGGTTCGGCCGACTGGATGCCTCGCAACCTGGACCGGCGGGTGGAGGCAGTTGCGCCCATAGAGGATCCATGCCTTCGGGAACGGTTGTGCTCCCTTCTGTCTGTCTACCTGTCGGATAACAGGCAGGCCTGGGTGCTGCGTGCCGATGGCGGCTACACTCAACTGCAGCCTGGTGACGAGCCGGTACGAGCCTCCCACGAGATCCTGATGGTGGACCCGTGGGGGCTCGTGAGAGCCGGCGAGGCTGAACCGTCCGATCGGGCTGGAGCCGAAGCGTCGTGTGCCCTGCCGGTTCCGGAGATGATGTCCAGTGCCGTGTCGGTCGACTGACGGCCTGCCTCGTCGACGATGCTCAGAGGGCGTCGTCGATCACCTCATGTCCTGACGCGTCCATCACGCGCACCGGTACGCCCGCCACATCGGCAAGCAGCCCGGACTTGCGCAGGCCGCCCCACAGCTCCAGGCGGCAGTCCGCACCGGGGTCACGCGGTACCGCGTGGAGCTCGATACCGTCATCGGGCGAGCGCTTCACGACTATCCGCGATACCGCTCCGACGTGGCCGCGGTCCATGCCGTCGGCCACTCGCAGTAGCGCAGCCAGCCGCCGGACACGCGCGCGCGCCTCGGATGTGAGCGCGGCAAAGGGCTCGTGTTTGCGGGACGGGCGGGAAGCGCGGTGATAGCGCGCAACGTTTGCCAGCACCACCTGTTCTTCGGGCGTCATCCCGAGCAGGTCGGCATGGACGATGAGGTGGTAGGAATGCTGGTGGTGTCGGCGGTAGCTCACGTGGTAGCCGACATCATGCAATAGCGCGGCGTCGCCCAATGTGAGGCGCTCGGGCGGGCTCGCCCCGAGCGATCTGCCCAGCGCGTCGAAGAGCTGGAGCGCCAGACGGCGTACGTGCCGGGCGTGCAATGCCTCATAGTGGCAGCGGCGAGCGAAGGCTACGACCGAACGCTCACGGGCCCGTCGGGGCTCGATGTCGGGCGACACCTGGGCGCTCTCGAGGAGAAGGCCCTCGCGTATGCCGTAGGCCGAAACGGTCAGTTCGCGGCTCCCCAGTCTGTCCATCAGTTCCGCGATCGTGGCCACGCCGGCAACGATGATCTCGGCACGGGAGGGACTCAGTCCCGGCACCGCTGCTCGTTCCGCCGGGGAGAGATGCTGCAGATATTCCAGGACATGTTCCACCTCCTCACGGCCGATTCGTGCGCCGTGAACCGTGCGCGCGGCGGAAACGCCGCGCCGGGCCAACTGCACGGCCGCGAGGGCGGTGAAGGTGCCGCCGGAGCCGATGAGGCGTGCACCGCGCCATTCGCGCCACAGCTCGGGATCGCGCAGCGCCGCGCGCACCGACCGCCGCAGCCGCGCCACGTCGCGGCGCCGGGTGCCCTCGGACAGGTGGCGTTCGGTGAGACGGAGCGCTCCGAGCGGGTAGGAGAGCAACCGATCCAGCACGGGGCCAGCGCTCAATGCGAGTTCGACGCTGCCGCCGCCCACGTCCATGACCACCGTGGGTCCAGCTTCCATGTCGAAGTGGGCTCGCGCGCTCAGGTGCGCCAGGCGAGCTTCCTCGCTGCCATCCAGTATTCTCAGCTCCAGCCCGGTGGCGGCGTGCACCATCTTCGTGAACTCTGCCGAGTTGGAGGCATCACGGACGGCGCTGGTGGCCACGATCACGGTCCGATCCACGCCGAGCTGGGCCGCCAACACCGCCATCCGGGTGACCGCCTCGATAGCGCGTCGCATCGCCTCCGGCGCCAGCGAACCAGTTGCGTCCAGCCCGGCACCCAGCCGCGGCGTGGCCTTCAGTTCATCCACTATCCGGATGGAACCCGAGTTCGTGACATCGGCCACCACCTGTCGGACCGAATTGGAGCCGATATCGATCGCCGCCACCCGCACCTCGTCCGCTGCACGTCGCCACTGGCGGCGAGGGGCACGACCGGGACGGTGAGGACGACGTTCGACGGTCATCTCATCAGGGCACGTGGTGGTTGGATGCCAGCGCCGCTCGCTCGTCCTCCCCCAGATTGTGCTTGATCTGCTTCCCCTCCGCCAGGTAGACGGCGTCCTCACCGATGTTCGTGGCCAGGTCGGCTACCCGCTCGAGGTTCCGGCTCACCAGCAGCAGCTCGAGCGCGGGGGTGATCGTGCGAGCGTCAGCCATCATGTGAGTGAGCAATATCCGGAAGACCGAGTTGTGCAACGCGTCCACGTGGTCGTCGGCCTGGCATACCGCCCGACCCAGCGCACCATCGGCTCGTATGAAGGCATCCAGAGCGTCGCTCAGCATGCGCCGGGCCCGCCGTGCCATGTCCTCTATCTCCGGACTCGGCGTGATGGTGGATGAGCTGGCGGCCAGCCGGATGGCTGACTGGGCGATGTTCACTGCGTGATCGCCCACCCGCTCCACGTCGCTGGAGATCTTGATCGCACTGATGATGAAGCGAAGGTCGCGGGCCATCGGTTGCTGGAGGGCCAGCAACTCGATTCCGAGCTGCTCCACCTCGATCTCGAGCAGGTCGACATCCCGGTCGCCCATGATCACCGACTCGGCCTTCTCCCGGTCGCGGGTGAGGAGCGCATCGACAGCGGTCTCGACGAGCTCCTCGGCGCGCTGAGACATGTCCAGCAGGCGTTGCTTGAGCGTGCTGAGCTGGGCGTGGAAGTGCCGGAATCCGGTCTCCGATGTCATCCGAACCTCCCTGTGATGTACGCCTCTGTTCGCTCCTCGCGCGGGCTCGTGAAGATGCGCTCGGTGAGGTCCACCTCCACGAGCCGGCCCATGTAGAAGAACGCCGTCCGATCGGATACGCGCGCCGCCTGCTGGAGGTTGTGTGTGACTATGATAATCGTCAGTTCTTCCTTCAGTTGATAGAGCAGTTCCTCGATCCGCTGCGTGGCGATCGGATCCAGTGCACTGGCTGGTTCGTCGAGGAGCAGCACCTCGGGCTGGTTGGCCAGTGCGCGAGCGATGCACAGGCGCTGCTGCTGACCGCCCGAGAGTCCGAGGGCCGTCTGGCGCAGACGGTCCTTCACCTCGTCCCAGAGGGCAGCCCGGCGGAGCGCGCTCTCCACGATGCCATCCAGTTCTGTCCTGTCGCGTTGCCCGTTGATTCGCGGCCCGTAGGCGACGTTGTCGTAGATGGACTTGGGGAAGGGGTTCCACCGCTGGAATACCATCCCGACCCGCTGGCGGAGCGAGACCGTATCCATGCCGCCGGCGAAGATCGTCTCGCCCATGAGGCGGATATCGCCCGAGTGGCTGATCCTGGGAATGAGGTCGTTCATCCGGTTGATCGACCGCAGGAAGGTCGACTTTCCGCAGCCGGATGGACCGATGAGGGCGAGAACGGAGCGCTCCTCGACACCGAGGCTGATCTCGTGAAGCACCTGCTTGGGACCGTACCAGAAGGAGTACCGGTCCGCGACAACGGAGCCTCGCAGCTCCGTCCGTGCGTCACCGCCAGGCTGGGCGATGGTTGGCTGGCTCATCCGAAGCGTCCCGTGATGTAATCCTCGGTGCGCGCATCACCGGGATTCGTGAAGAGCACGCTGGAGGGTGCGACCTCCACCAGCTCACCGGAGAGCATGAATGCCGTTCGATCGGAAACCCGGGCAGCCTGCTGCATGTTATGGGTGACGATCACCACCGTGACCTCACGCCGCAGCTCGTAGACGAGTTCCTCTATGGCCTGGGTGCTTATCGGGTCGAGCGATGCCGTGGGTTCGTCGAGCAGGAGGACGCGCGGCGACGTGGCGAGTGCTCGCGCGATACACAGCCTCTGCTGCTGGCCGCCGGACAGGCCGGTCGCGTTATCCGATAACCTGTCCTTCACCTCGTCCCACAACGCCGCACTGCGCAGGGCGCGCTCCACGATGACGTCCACCTCACCGCGGGCCGGCATGCCGCCGGGCAGCACACGGAGCCCCGCGCCGACGTTGTCCCGGATGGACATGGTGGGAAAGGGAGTCGGCCGCTGAAAGACCATCCCGACATGGCGTCGGATGCTTATCGCGCTCACGTCGCGGCCGTAGATGTCTCGACCGTCCAGTTCCACGCAGCCGGATACTCTCGTATCCGGCGCCGTCTCGTGCATTCGATTGAGGCAGCGCAGCATCGTCGACTTGCCGCATCCGGATGGACCGATGACGGCGGTAACCTCGTGAGCATGGAAATCCACGCTGACGTCCCGTACGACCTGGGTGGAGCCGTAGAATGCATTCAGGCCGCGCACAGCCACACGGGTCTCCTCTTTCCCGGGATCAGCGGGACCGGACGCGGTGCGGCCGGTGAGCCTGACCAGGCGGCGATCAGTCTCCGCCAAGGCCATGCCGGGCTCGGGTTGCGTAGCGCGCGATGATGCTGATGACGAGGACGATCCCGATGAGGACGAGGGCGCCTGCCCAGGCCAGTGCTCGCCAGTCGTCGTAAGGAGAGGTGGCATAGTAGAAGATGCGTAGCGGCAGGGCGTCGATTGGTTCGTCGAGCGCGATGGACCAGAACTGGTTCCCGAATGCCGTGAAGAGCAGTGGAGCGGTCTCACCGGCAATCCGGGCCACGGCCACGAGGGAGCCGGTGACGATTCCCGGAAGTGCAGTGCGCAGGACGATCGTCAGCGATGTCCGGGCCCTGCTGAAGCCCAACGCCAACGCGGCCTCGCGGAGCGACACCGGCACCAGTCGGATCATCTCCTCTGTCGAGCGAGTGACGAGGGGAATCATCATCGCCCCCAGGGCCACTCCCGCCGAGTAGGCCGAGAAGCCGCCCATGGGCCGCACCAGGAACTGCCAGGCAAAAATGCCCATCACGATCGACGGCAGTCCATTCAGAACGTCGGACAGAAACCTGGTCACGAGGGCCAGCCGTGAGCGGCGGTGCTCGGCCAGGTAGAGCCCGGCACCGATACCCACCGGGAGCCCGATTGCCGATGCCAGCCCGACAAGGACCAGTGTGCCCACGATGGCGTTCGCCATCCCGCCGCCAGCCTCGCCCACCGGTGCCGGCATCCGGATGAAGAAATCCAGGGAGAGGGATGAAGCGCCCTCCCGCACGAGATGGAAGAGTATGAGGATGAGTGGGAGTATGGCGAGCAGCGCGGCCAGGTACATCACTCCCACCATCACCCTGTTGATCAGGCGACGACGGCGCAGCGTGCGCATCGTGCGCTCGGCGGCCGCACGCTGGCTGCGCGTTGCATGCGGCTTGTGCCGGCCAGCAGGTGATGTGGGGGGGGCACTCCCCGGCACGGACGTCATGCCGCGCCTTCCCGCGACACCCGCCAGACAAGCCAGCGGGCAATGCCGTTGACGGCGATGGTGATGAGGAAGAGCGCGCTGCCCACAGCCATGAGCGCCGACAGGTGCGGGCCCGAAGCTTCACTGAACTCGTTGGCGATAAGGGCTGCCATGGTGTAGGCGGGGGCGAACAGTGAGGCCTTTATCTGAGCCACGTTCCCGATGAGCATCGTCACCGCCATCGTCTCGCCGATCGCCCGGCCCAACCCGAGAATCACGCCGCCCACAATGCCTGACTTCGCGTATGGCACGACAGCGTCCCGGATCGTCTCCCATCGCGTCGCACCCAGTGCCAGCGCGGCCTCGCGCTGCGAGCGAGGGACCGCCAGCAGCACCTCCCGCGCGACCGATGAGGTGTACGGGAGGATCATGATGGTAAGGATCAGCACGGCCGCCAGAAGGCTGTTGCCATACGCCGGACCGGCAAAAATGGGCAGGGCACCTATTACCGGTAACGACTTGATGGCCGGTGCCACGTGGTCACGCAGCAACGGGATGAGGAAGAAGATGCCCCACAGTCCGTAGATCACACTCGGTATGGCGGCCAGCAGGTCGACCAGGAAGGCGACCGGAGTGCGCAGCCATGCGGGCGCGAATTCGGAGAGGAAGATCGCCACGCCCAGAGCCAGTGGGGTGGCCAGCAGGATGGCGAGCAGCGAGGAGATCAGCGTCCCGTAGATGGCCGGCAGCACGCCGTACTGGCCGCTGTTGGGATCCCAGGTGCTCAGGAAGAGGAAGGATATTCCGTGCTCACGGAACGTCGGCCAGCCCGCTGACCCGATCTCCACGGCGATGAGCAGGAGAAGGAGCGGGATGCAGAGCGCGAATGCCGTGATCGTCCAGCGATAGATGCGGTCTCCAAAATTCTGGCCACTCACCTTCGGACCGTCGCCTCTGATCGGAGTGACCGGTGAAGGAGTGGAGTCGGCACCAGGGTCCACACTCACTGTCCGCCGTCCAGCTTCACCTCGTCCAGGCGCTGGAACACTCTCTCGACGACCGGTGCCGGGAGAGGGGCGTAGTCCAGTGCTGCCGCCTGCTGGTCACCCTTCGTGAGCGCCCAGCGCAGGAAATCCAGCAGTTTCCTCCCCTTGACGGAGTCTGCCTGTACCTCGTGCAGCAGGATCCACGTCAGCGACGAGATCGGATACGCTTTCTCACCCGGGCCATTGACGATCGACACGCGGAAGTCGGTATCCATGGGCAGGTCAGCGAGCACGCCGGTGGCGGCAGCCTGGATGTTCTCGATGGTTGGCGCCACGAAGTTGCCGGCCCGGTTGCCGATGAGCGCCGTCGGGAGACCATTCTGGTGGGCGTAGGCGAGCTCGGTATATCCTATGGCACCCGGAGTCTGCTTGACCTGCCCGGCGACCCCTTCGTTCCCCTTGCCGCCCAGACCTACCGGCCAGTTGATCTGTTTCCCCTTTCCCGGTCCGTTGGCCCAGGCCTGGTTGGCGCTCGTCAGGAAGTCGCTGAAGATGTAGGTGGTGCCACTGCCATCCGTGCGATGCACGACCAGGATATCATCGGCAGGCATCTGCACATCCGGATTGATGGAAGCGATTGCTGGATCGTTCCACTTCGTGATCGTTCCAAGGAAGATTCCCGCAATGGCATCGCCGGAGAGCTTGAGTGGTTGTGTGACGGACGGGAGGTTGTACGTCACGACCACGGCGCCAACGACGGTCGGGATGTGGAGCAGCGCGCCACCCTTCACGTCGGCCAACTCAGCATCACTCATCGGGCTGTCAGTGGCGCCGAAGTCCACTGTCTGCTCACTCACCTGACGGATGCCGGCGCCGGAACCGAGCGATCCGTAGTTGATTCGCACTCCGGTCTCGCGGGCGTAATCCGAGAACCAGCGAGAGTATATGGGATACGGGAAGGTCGCGCCCGCGCCGGTCAGATCCACGGAGCTTCGGCGCCCGCCGGGGCCGGGATCGCCGCCGCAGGCCATGACGATCATGCCGAGCACGGTGACGGGGACGATGACGGACCTGAATTTCACTCAGCACTCCTGAAAGTCTGGGATGAGAGCTGAAAGATCGCGCTCACGTACGGGTGCCGCATGATCGTCTCGTAACAGCTCTGTCACGGGCGTCCCGCCTGGCATCGCCATGAGGCTGACGAGCGGTGCGCAGCGTCGCGAACTCATCCATCTCCATGGGTGAGGCCCCTGGCCGGCTACCTGGCCGGTGAACCGTCAGTAGCGGGGGCTGTCGTACCCTGCGTGGGTCGAGGGAAGAGTGCGGTGATGGTGGTGCCTCTGCCCGGTGTGCTGTCGGCCTGGATGCGTCCTCCGTGGGCTTCCACGAGATGGCGTACGATCGCCAGTCCCAGTCCGGTGCCGCCTTCATCGCGCGACCGCGCCGGGTCCGCCCGGTAGAAGCGCTCGAAGATGCGTGGCAGGTGCTCGGCGGCAATTCCGCTACCCGTGTCACGTACGCCCACCAGGACGCCATCCGCGCGCGATTCGGTGAAGATGTGCACCTTCCCGCCAGGCGCCGTGTAACGGACGGCGTTGTGCACCAGGTTGCCCAGTATCTGGCGCAGTGCCGTCGGGTCCGCATGGACGGAGGTTGCATCGGGCGCCACTTCGGCCGTCAGGAGGACCCCCTTCTCCGAGGCTGCCTGGCCGGCGGCGGTGATCGCCTCGCCGGCGAACTGGCCCATGTCCAGCGACTCGGGAAGCGGCACCCAACCGCCCGACTCGATGCGCGAGAGGTCGAGCAGATCGTCGACGATGCGTTGCATCCGTCGAGCGTTGACGAGGATCTTCGCGGCGAACAGGCGTCGCTGCTCGGTCGGCAACTCCTCCTCAGCCAACGTCTCGGCGAAGCCGCCGACGATGGTGAGGGGGGTCCGCAGTTCGTGGGAAACGTTCGCCACGAAGTCGCGCCTCACCGTCTCCAGCTTGCGGATCTGAGTAAGATCGTACAGTGCGAGCACGGCACCACCGTCGGGCAGCGGGCGAGCGGCAAGCATGAGCGTGTGGCCGCGGATGATCACTTCCGCAGTATCTGTCCCCTCGCCACGCAGGGCCGCGGCGAGGGCATCGCGAAGAGCCCGGTCCCGCGGCAATTGATCGATGGCAAACGGGACCTTGTCGTGCACACGCAGCAATCGTCGCCCGGTGGCATTGATCCGTATCACCTGCGCTCGCCGATCCACGGCTACCACACCCTCGCTCAGCGCCTCGCTCAGCGCTCCGAGCAGCGCCTCCTCGGCCTTGAGTGCCTCCAATCGCCCGGCCAGTTGCTCGGCCAGGCGATGAAGAGCGTCGGCAAGATCGCCAACCTCGCCTCGCGCGGTGAGTGACGGTCGGCGGGTCAGATCCCCGGCGGCGAGGCCACGGGCGACATCGCCGAGTTCCGCCACCGGCCGAACGAGGGTCCGGGCGAACAGCCATGCGACCAATGCCGCCAGGGCGGTGGCGACAAGTGCCGCGCCGGCGACACCGCGGCGCACACTGTCAAAGGCCGCATCGATGTCGGCGGCGTCGGAAGTCAGGCGAACAACGCCCTGGGGCGCCTGCACTGCCACCCGTAGCTCGGGGCCCGAAGGCACCTGGCCGATATCCCAACCCACCGAGTCCCTCAGTGCCTGGGCGACCTCCGGCAACTGACTGAAATCCCCGCCACCCACCAGCTCGGTGAGCGCGAGCTCGGAGTCACCCACCGCGCGCCCATCGTGACGGAGAAGGGTGACGCGGTGTCCGAGTGCCATCGCTGCCTTCCGCGCCACCAGCTCGGCGTTGGAGTCAGCCGTCCAGAGCGCCGCCACCAGCCAGGCTTGTCGCTCCAGTTCATGCCGGGACTCGTCGAGGGTGCTCTCGCGCAGACGGATATCGACGACGAGGATGATCCATATCGCCAGGACACCGACCACGCCAAGCGTGCCAAGGAACAGCCGCGTGGTCAGTCGCACGGGTTCGGGTGGCGCGGCGGTGGAGAGTGGCGCGTGGCGGCGCCACCGGGGCAGGCGACGGGCTGTCGGAGTGCCCTCATGCCTCTCCCGATTTCGAACGTGGGGCGCTCATCCGGTAGCCGAAGCCCCGGACCGTCTCGATCAACGCTCCCGCTGTTCCCAACTTGGCCCGTAGTCTCTGGACATGCATGTCCACAGTTCTCGTCTGGATGTCCGGTGCCGCGTCCCAGACGGTCTCCAGTAGCTGGGCCCGGTCCTGTACGCTACCCCGTCGTTCTCCCAGCGTGAGCAGCAGCCTGTACTCGGTGGCCGTGAGCTCGATCTTCTCATCATTGACGCGAACGGCGTGCGCGCCACGGTCAATCGTTACCGGACCGATGGTGAGGACGTCCGCGGTCGTGGACGGCACGTTGCCGATCCGGCGGAGGATGGCGCCCACCCTCAGCACCAGCTCCTGAGGGCTGAACGGCTTGGTCAGATAGTCGTCGGCGCCGAGAGAGAGGCCGCGGATGCGGTCGGGCTCCTCCTTTCGTGCCGTGAGCATGAGCACTGCCACGTCGCGCGTGCGCTCCGACGCCCGCAACCGTTCCAGTACTTCGAAGCCCGAGAGCCCGGGGAGCATCAGGTCGAGGACGACCAACGACGGGCGGTCGCGGAGCGCTGTCTCCACCGCCTCCGCACCGGTCGAGGCGGAAGATACCCGATAGCCGGCACGATCGAGATGATACGCCAGGAGGGCGACGATGTCCGGCTCATCATCCACCACCAGCACCCTGCCAGCCATTTCAGTGCCGGCGCTCACGACCGGGGATCCCGCAGACGGCTGACGATCTTGGCGACGATCATCTCGACGGCAACCTCGTTGTGTCCGCCGCGTGGCACGATCACGTCCGCATAGCGCTTGCTGGGCTCCACGAACTGCAGGTGCATGGGTCGCACCGTGGAGAGGTACTGGGACAGGATCTCATCCAGCGGGCGACCGCGCGCGGCCATGTCGCGCTGGATGCGCCGTATCAGTCGCACGTCGGCATCGGCCTCCACATAGACCTTCACGTCGCACAGGTCCCGCAGTCGCTCCTCGGCGAAAAGGAGGATCCCGTCCACCACCACCACGTCGGCTGGTGAGACGCGCTCCGTCTCCGGCAGTCTCAGGTGACGCACGAAATCGTAGATCGGCTTGGATATCGGTTGTCCGCTTGCCAGCGCAGTCAATTGATCCACCAGCAGTTCGATATCCAGTGCTTCCGGATGGTCCCAGTTGACGAGCCGCCGTTCGTCGAGCGTGAGGTGAACGAGGTTGCGATAGTAGGCATCCATGTCGATGAAGGCCACCGACGAGGATTCACGCAATGCGCCGGCAACGCGCCGCGCCACGGTGGACTTTCCCGAGCCTGAGCCGCCCGCCAGGCCGAGTATCAGTGGCCTTGCAGGCGGCCTGACGCTCGGTGACGGGGCGTTGCCGGACGTTGCTGCCTGAGGCATGGGAAGGATGAATGGACTCGATTGCGAGCGGGCGTCGTCCGGCTGGCTGTCCGGAACATTCCTGAACAGTGGCCGCCGTGGTCCGATGCGTCAACGGGCCCGACAGCCTGCTCTCCGTTCGCCGACGCGTATCCGGCCGATGCACCGCGCCGGGGAGCTGAGCGGCTGCCCAGCAGGGCGCGGGCCGGCTAGCTTTTCTTCCGCACCGCACAATTCGCCATCCCGCTACGACAGCTCCGCATCTGAACCCATGCCACTGCCCATTCCACGATCCCTTCTCCATCGCCTTCCCAAGGCGGAACTGCATGTCCATCTGGACGGCTCCGTTCGTCCACAGACGCTACTGGAACTGGGGCGTGAGTTCGGAATTGCCTTGCCAGCAGATGATGCGGAGGGGCTGCGCCGCTACATGCACGTGGATGACGCCCGGCACCTGGAGGATTACCTGGAGCGATTCGCCATCACGCTTGCGGTCATGCAGCGGGCCGATGCGCTGGAACGAATCGCCTACGAGCTGCTGGCCGATGCCGCGGCCGATGGAGTGCGTTACATAGAGGTGCGCTATGCGCCCGTCCTGAACGCACGCGAGTCCCTCACGATGGTGGATGCCGTCGAGGCCACCCTCCGAGGCATCGCCCGCGCAGAGCTGGAGTTCGACATCATGGGCCGCGTGATCGTCTGTGCCATCCGCAACATGGCGCCTGAGATGGCGCTGGAGGCCGCCGAACTGGCGGTGGCGTTCCGACGTCGTGGGGTCGTGGGCTTCGACCTTGCCGGAGGCGAGCTAGGCAATCCGGCAGCTCTCCATGAGCGGGCCTTCCGCCACGCTCGCGAACATGACCTGGCCTGTACCTGCCATGCCGGTGAGGGTGATGGCAGCGGCTCAGTGCGGCAGGCCGTCCACGTCTGTGGCGCCCATCGCATCGGTCACGGCACCCGTCTCATGGACGATGAATCACTTACCCAGTACGTGAATGACCGGCGAATAGCGGTCGAGATCTGCCTCACCAGCAACGTCCAGACGAAGGCGGTCGAGAGCTACGCCGACCACCCGTTGCGTCGCTACTTCGACATGGGGCTGAGCGTGTCGTTGAACACTGATAACCGATTGATGAGCAATGTCACCCTGACCGACGAATACGTCGCTGCGCACGAGCACCTGGGCTTCTCCTTCGACGAGCTGGCACGACTGGCGGAGAATGGTTTCGAAGCGGCCTTCCTGCCGTGGCTGGATCGCCAGTCCCTGCTCGCGCGTGTGCGCGCCGAGATCGACTCGTTGCGTGACGAGCTGCCGGCATGAGTCCCGACGCGGATCGTCACGCGAGTGCGGCCTCACTCGCCGCTGCCACCATCCGGGAGAGACTGGACGTAGGCGCGCCCGCCGCCGCGATCATCCTGGGTTCAGGGCTCGGCGGCCTTGCTGCCCGACTGGAGAATCCACGTGCAGTCGCCTTCGCTGACATCCCCGGTTTCCCGTCCACCACGGTTGTCGGCCATCGCGGTGCACTGATCGCCGGCACCGTCGCCGGACGCGAGGTTCTCGCCCTCGCCGGTCGCTTCCATCTCTACGAGGGTCACTCGGCAACGCTGGCCGCGCTGCCGGTACGGTTGTGCCACGCTCTGGGTGCGCGCACCCTCATCGTTTCCAACGCCGCGGGCGGGGTGCGCCGCACTTTCCATCGCGGTGACCTGATGCTGATCCACGATCACATCAATCTCATGTACCGGAACCCTCTGATAGGAACGGTGGAACCCGGCGATGTTCGTTTCCCCGACATGTCGGCGCCCTACGATGCTTCGCTCCTCGCCCTGATGCGAGAGGTGGCTACCGACGCGGGAATTCCCGTCGTCGCCGGCGTCTACGCTGGTCTCCTCGGCCCATCGTACGAGACACCAGCCGAGGTGCGCATGCTGGAGCGGCTGGGTGCCGACGCCGTCGGGATGTCGACCGTGCCCGAAGTGATCGCCGCCCGGGCGCGCGGCATGAGAGTCGCCGGCATCAGCTGCATCACGAACATGGCCGCGGGCATCTCAGGTGCTCCGCTCGATCATGCCGAGGTGCTGGAGACCACGCGCGAGGTGGGCGAGCGCTTCGAGCGGTTGGTGGAGGGGCTGGTGGAGCGTCTGTGATGTTGCTGCCCGGTGGTGTCCTGAGCACCGGTACCGTGCCGGGAGCTACGGTCGCGCGGTCAATCCGGTCTGCCCGGTCAGGGCTGGATGGTCAGCCCCATCGGTAACCCAGCCAGAGCCCGACGCTGCTGGCTATGGCGAGGAGCACCAGTCCTGTGGACGCCACCTTGCGGAAACCGGTCGTACCGAAGCCGATCGTCAAACCGAGTTTGAGGATGGTGTTCGTGAGGACGCCGACGGCGATGGCCAGGGCGCCAGTCGTGAGCGTCGCGGGATCGTCGCCGAGTCGACTCATGGCGAGCGTGAGCGCGTCCATGTTCGTGAGACCCAGGACCGCCGCTGACGTGAGCAATCCTCCCTCACCCCACAGTCGCTGGACATAGGCGAGGGCGATCAGGATGAGCTGGAAGGCCACGGTCATCTGGATCGCCAACCAGAGGCCGAGTGGGCTTTCTGCCTCCTGCTCCGGAATGCTGGTTGAAGCCGGCTCGGTGCGCTGCATGAAAAGGCCGACACCAACCAGAACTCCTCCCGCCACGATTGGGGGAAGCAGCAACAGGACCAGTCGCAGTGCCATTGCCGGGTTGAGGATGGCGGTCACGACCAGCACGCGCGGCATCAGCATCGTGCACGCCGCCACCACGCCCAACCCCAGCGCTCCGGCAAGCTCCGGTCGCCGGCGACTGGCACGAGAGAACTGCAGGGTCACGGCCGTGGAGGAGACGAGGCCGCCCAGCAGACCGGTGACGCCATACCCGCGCGACGCCCCTATCACCTTCCGCGCCAGGTAGCCCGCAAAGTTGAGGGCAGAGAAGAGGAGTACGATGGTCCACAACGTCCGCGGCGCCGCGCCTCCCGGGACATTCAGCGGCGTCGTCGGAAGCAGTGGCAGGATGACGAGCGCGAGCACCGCGAAGTGGAGTGCCGCAAGCAACTCCAGCGCGCCCAACCGGTGCACCCAGCCGTGCAACCTTGCCTTCTCCATCAGGGCGAGGACGATCACCGCTGTCGCTCCGCTGGCCAGGGCGAGCTGGCCCATCCCGGCCAGTGCCCCCAGGGCGAGGACGGCGATCGCGGACGCTTCAGTTGTCGCGTCCATCTCCGACGTGCTGCGCCTGGTAGCCATCACGAAAGCGGCCACGGCGAGCGCCGCCGCGCCGCCTGTCAAGGCCGCCGCCAGCATGGGCAACCCCGATTCCCCGAGGGTGCCGGCGATACCTCCCAGCAGTCCGTAGATCAGGAAGGTGCGGATGCCGGCGAAGCGTGCATCGGGGCCGGACGCGTGACCCGACCACTCGCGCTCCACTCCAACCGCCAGACCGCACAGCGCGGCGACTGCGATCCGCCAGGCCAGGATCGGTTCCGGAAGAACCTCGACCAATGACTGCGTCGCTGACATCGGGACTCAGGCGAAGTGGTTGAGGGGCCCGTGGCCACCACCCAACCCGGGCGCGGTGCGGATCGCCCCATTCACATAATCCAGCGCCGCCATGACAGATGGCAGCATCTGGACGCCCGACGCCAACTCCGCCGTGATCGCTGCCGAGAGCGTGCAACCCGTGCCGTGAGTGCTGGTGGTGTCGATTCGCTCATGACGGAACTTGTGGATGGAGCCATGCAGGTAGAGAACGTCCACCATGTCCGGACCACTCAGGTGACCTCCCTTCACCAGTGCCGCATGCGCGCCCAGGTCCTCCACCAGGCGTCGAGCAGCAACCACCATTCCTGCCTCGTCAGTGACGCGCTCACCCAGCAGGATGGCCGTCTCGTCCAGGTTGGGCGTGACGAGATCGGCCAACGGCAGCAATTCACGTCGGATGACGTCGATGGCTTCCGGCGTCAGCAGCGGATCACCGGATGTCGCCACCATCACCGGATCCAGGATGTAGGGCGCGAGTTTGTGACGTCTGAGCCCTTGGGCGACCGCGCGGACCACCTCCGCATCGCCGAGCATGCCGCTCTTCACCGCCTGGGGCCGGAGATCCTCCGCCACCGCGTCCAGTTGTTGCGAGACGAGTTCCGCTGTCATCGGGGACCAGCCTCTCACACCATGGGTGTTCTGGGCTGTGACGGCTGTGATAACGGATGTGCCGAAGAGTCCGAACCGATGGAAGGTCTTCAGGTCCGCCTGGATACCAGCCCCGCCTCCTGAGTCGGAGCCGGCAATGGTGAGGGCAATGTGCATGGCGGGAATATACCCCTGCCGGGCGACCCCGGCAGGAGCCTGCTACCGGGCAGGTCTGGGCGACGGCGGCAGGGCCTTCACGCGAGCCTTGAAGTTGCGAAATCCCTGGGTGTCGGTGGTCAGCGTGCTCAGGATCGCCGGGTCGATTCTCGCGATCATCGCCTGCGTGGCAGCAATGCGGTCTTCCTCCAGGGGGTGGGTGGAGAAGAACGCATCCACGGCGCCAGGACCCTGGCGACGCATGTTCAGGAGGATCCGGAACATCTCGGGGATTCCTCTCGGGTCTATGCCTGCACGCACCATGTTGACCACGCCCACCGCGTCGGCCTCGGCTTCATCCTCCCTGCTGAACTTGGCGAAGACCGCGCTTCCACCGACATTTATGGCCGTTGCCGCGACCTGGCTCTGGCACACGGTGGTCAATACACAGAGGAGCCCCACACCCACGTTCGCCCGCTCCATGTCACGCATCTGCTGCATCGAGTGGCGCTTCTCCACATGGCCGATCTCGTGGCCCAGCACTCCCGCCAACTGGCTCATGTTCTGCGATGCCTCTATGAGGCCGCGGTTCACGTAGATGTAGCCTCCCGGCACGGCGAAGGCGTTGATCTCGGGGCTGTCCACGACGTAGAAATGCCAATCCAGGTTGCGGTCGTCGCCCACTCGTGCGATGGAGTCACCCAGCACGTTGATGTAGCGTACGACCTCGGCGTCACGCACGATGGGAAGCTGCTGATTTATCTGCGCCGCGTACTGCTGCCCCAACTGGACTTCCTGCTGCGTGGACGCGAGGCACCCCGACACGGCCGCGAGCAGAACGATGGCGGTGCCGGTGGCAAGTCGCTTGTACGTATATCGGGTCATCGGTAGCTGTCCTCGGTTCTCGGAATGCGCGCTGGCGAGGCAAGCGTTGTTCCAGTCGTGCCCGCTCGCGCAATTAATTTCGTACAGTCCACGGTGCCCTGGCAGCCTTCACGGCTGGCTCCGGGCACGGATCACGTCGTAGTCCTGCCACAACCACCTGCCGTGAAACTCCTCACCCTGGCGCGTGACCTGAAACGACGAAAGGGTCGTGAGCGTCAGGGCCTCTTCGTAGCTGAGGGCATCCGCGCCGTCGAGGAACTGCTCGACTCGGCAATCCCCGTGCGTGGCGTGCTCGCCGGCCCTGCTCTCGCCACCACTCCTCGCGGTGTCCAGCTCGCCTCCGTCGTCGCGGACCGCGGCATCTCGATCCTGGAAGTGGACGCCGCTGAATTCGCCTCCGCCGCCGATACGGACTCGCCTCAGGGTATCCTGGCCATCGCCCGGATGCCTGACCACAGGCTGGAAGACATCCCCACCGGTGGTTCACTGCGCCTGGTGCTCCTGGACGGCGTTCAGGATCCAGGCAATGTCGGCACGATCCTGCGAACAGCTGCCGCCTTCGGAGTGGCGGCCGTGGTTGCCCTGCCGGGAACAGTTGACCTATGGAACGCCAAGGTCGTCCGTAGTGCGATGGGGGCTTCGTTCCGGCTTCCGACGGTCATTACTACCATCGCTGCCTTGACGTCGTTCCTTCGCGACCGGGGGATAGTTCTCTGGGGTGCGGACGCTCATGGCACGCCGCTGGAGTCGCTGCGGCCGCCGGAGGCGCTTGCCATCGCCGTCGGCAACGAGGGGGCCGGACTGTCGCCTCCGTTGCTCGAATACGCTGATAGCCTGGTCGCCATACCGATCGCCGCCGATACCGAATCGCTTAATGTCGCGGTGGCGACCGGGATCCTACTCCACTCGTTGCGCCAATGACCGACCCCACCGTACTCGTGATGCTCGCCCTCACATTCGCCTCCGGGGCGGCGATCGGCTCCTTTCTCAATGTCTGCGTGGCGCGCTGGCCGGCCGAGCAGTCGGTGGTCGCGCCCCGGTCGCGCTGCCCGGGGTGCGGTCACCAGATCCGCTGGTACGAGAATGTGCCTATCGCGAGCTGGCTGGCGCTGCGCGGCCGCTGCTCCGGGTGCCGGGAGTCGATCTCGCCGCAGTACCTCATCGTCGAGCTGCTTGTCGCGCTGGGGTGGGTGGCGGCGGTCTGGGCCTACGGTCCTACTCTCACCGCCCTCCGGGTCGCCGTCTTCGGGACGATAATGGCGGGGATCGCGATCACCGACGCGCGCCACTACCTGATTCCCGACGGTTTCACCATCTTCGGCCTGTTCTGGGTGCTGGGGACTGCCCTCTACGTCACCCTCGCCCAGGATCCGTCGGCGTCGGCGTCTCCCTTCGCCGATTCCGCTGACGCCCTTCTTGGAGCCTGTGCCGCGGCCGGAGCGATCGCGATCGTGGGCTGGCTCGGCGAGGCGGCACTCCGGAAGGAGGCGATGGGGTTCGGTGACGTAACGCTGATGGCCGTGGTCGGTGCTGCTGTGGGGCCCTGGCTGGGGCTGCTCACGATCTTCGTCGGTGCCGCACTGGCCGCGGTGGTCTTTCCCGTCGTCGTATTGCCGATCGTCTGGCTTCGGGCGCGCCGCTCCCAACGCCCATTCGAGATGCCGCAGGTGCCCTTCGGGGTCTTCCTTGCGCCAGCGGCGTTGCTCACGTTGCTTTGGGGGAGGGAACTGGTGGACTGGTATATCACCCACTTTCTCGGCTGATCGGCGCCACGGTCGCTCCATGCGGCGTGACCCGGAACGCGCCGCCCGACCCCGACCTTCAAGCCGGAGTCATGTTACGTCCATCCGACAGCGTGCTCGCCCGTTTCACCCGCGACCTCACTGCTGACGCTCGGCTGGGCCGGCTGGACGTGGTGTACGGCCGGGAGCCGGAACTGGACCGACTGACGGATATTCTTCTCCGTCGCGACAAGAACAATCCGGTCCTCGTCGGCGAAGCTGGTGTCGGCAAGACGGCGATCGCCGAGGGCCTTGCCCAACGGCTTGCCGCCAGGAGCGTCCCTCTTTCCCTCCGCGGTCATCGCCTGCTCGCCCTCGACCACACGGCCATGCTGGGCGGCACGATGTACCGCGGCCAGTACGAACAGCGAATGCAGAGACTGATCGCCGAGGTGGTTTCTGCGGGCGACGTCATACTCTTCGTGGACGAACTCCATAACCTGATGGGGCAGGGAACCGCCCTGGGCGTCGCCATGGATGCGGCGAACATGCTCAAGCCCCCGCTCACCCGACGTGAGTTCCGCGTCCTGGGCGCCACCACATCCAGTGAATACGAACGGTGGCTCCGCCCCGACCCGGCTCTCGAGCGCCGCTTCCAGCCTGTTCAGGTGCGGGAACTCACTGCCGAGGAAGCCACCGCCGTCCTGAAGGCGCGCCGGACAGTACTGGAGCGTCATCACCTGGTGGTCATCACCGACAGCGCGATCCAGGCGGCGGTGAGGCTCACCGACCTGTTCCAGCCCGAGCGTCGGCGTCCCGATCGCGCGCTGGACGCACTGGACGAGGCGTGTGCCCACATCCATGCTCGCGCCAGCTATTCCGAGGCGGCCGAAAGGTTGATCGAGCAACTGAACCAGGGCCAGGCATCCGCCGGGAACCCGGCAGCGGAGAGCGTGGATGGGCCCGGGGACGATCCGTTGCTACGTTTCGCCCGCGAAGGCGCGGCCGCACTCGGCAGACTGGGCGCTGAGCTCGACGCTGCCTTCGGTGTCGTGGGTGACGGAGAGGGAGCGGTTGAAGCCCACCCTTCGCGCGGCACGGGACGCGCATCATCGGCGTTGGACGTGCAGCGCAGTACTGTACTTTCTGTCGCGCTGCGTGAACTCCTGTTCCAGGCGGACATCGTGGTCAGCGGCCAGGATGTCGCCCGGGTCGTCGGTCTCATTACTGGTAAGAACGTGAAATGGTCGGAGTGAAGCCCCCGCGAGCCCATGCCGCTCGTACTGCTATCCTGTCGCTGGTATTCGCCACGGCCGCCGCATTCCTCTCGGCGTGCGGCGCGGACGGTCATGAGAGCGTTCGCTACGACGGTCCCTTCCCTGATGAGGTGCGTCCACTCATCCGGAAGGTGGAGGAGGTGTCCGGCCTGCCCTTCCTGGCCGCCCCGAAGCTGGAGATACGCAGCCCTCAGCAGGTGCGCGAGTTCCTGGAATCACGCTTCCGTGAAGAACGCGTGGCGCGCGATCAGGATGGACAGATAGCCGCGTACAAGCAGTTCGGGCTGGTGCCCGATACGATGGATGTGCAGAAGCTCCTGCTCGACCTGCTCACCGAGCAGATCGTCGGATTCTACGATCCCAGGACGAAGGTCCTCTATGTTGTGGAAGGGGGGGAGAAGGCCGACCGCGCGACGATAATCGGCCACGAACTCATCCACGCCTTGCAGGACCAGTACGTGAACCTGGACTCGCTGCAGAATGCCAGCCTGGATAACGATGAGGCGAGCGCGATACAGGCGGTACTGGAGGGTCAGGCGGTCTACGAGCAGATGCAGATCATGTTGGGAACCGGCGACATCGCCTCGCGCCTGCCGGGCGGCTGGCAGCGGATTCGCCAGTCGGTACGCGAGAACTCCACCAACATGCCACTCTTCTCGGCCGCCCCCCTGGTGATCCAGGAGACGCTGATCTTCCCGTACCTGAGTGGTGCCGAATTTGTGAGGCGCCTGAAGCTGCGCGACTCCATGCCGGTATTGAAGTCACGCTTCCCGGTCTCCACAGAGCAGGTCCTGCACGCAGAAGCATACGAGGAACCGGCAGACATGCCCACCCGGATCGAGTTGCCCGAGCCCCGTCCGGGACCGGTGATCTACTCGAACGACTTCGGCGAATTCGAGACCAGACTCGTGCTCTTCCAGTGGGGTCGGAACCAGAACGCCGCCACCCGTGGCGCTGCCGGCTGGGACGGCGACCGCTACGTGCTCTTCGAGACGCCAAAGGGAAGGGGCGTGGCATGGCTCACGGTCTGGGATACGCCGGTGGACGCGGTGGAGTTCTTCGATGTCGTCGACGTCGCGCTCGCCCGACGCTTTCGCGACCTGCGCGCGGAGCGAGTGTCCGACAGGGAGCGTCGCTACACAGGTGGCGAGCGCGCGCTACGTCTGACCGCCACGGAAGTGGAGGGGCGTCCGGCCATCCTCTTCGTGGACATGCCTCGCGGCGAGCGTACCGACGACATCCTGGACCTGTCGCTTGTCCGACTCACCGAAGTCGAGAGCAGTCCCCCGCCGCTTCTCATCGCTCCGGTCTCTCGTCCTGATTCGTCGCCGACGGCACCGTCGGTCCCCTGAGCGAGTCGCGATGACGGGTCCCGAAGGCCAGCTTCCCTCGGCCGCCGTTCCACCGCCGCCCTCCGCGCCGGTGGCCGCTTCCAGCACATGGGAGGGGCAGGAGGCCCAGCGACTGGAGCGGCTGCAACGGATGCAACGGTTCGCCACCGGGCTCCTCGTGGCGATGTCGGTGATCTTCGCCGTAACGTCCGTGCTGCAGCGGCGCTATCCCTGGCTGGGATTCGTCAGGGCCATCTCCGAGGCGGCAATGGTCGGTGGCATTGCCGACTGGTTCGCCGTTACCGCCCTCTTCCGTCACCCGCTCGGCATCCCGATACCCCACACGGCCATCATTCCAAGGCGAAAGGATCGCATTGGTCGCTCGCTGGGCGGATTCGTCCAGGCCAACTTTCTCTCGCACGCCGTACTCACCGCTCGCCTGCAGGCTTTCCGGCCATCCGAACGACTGGCGCGCTGGCTCCTCGTACCCGAGAACTCACGCCGCATTGCCAGGCACGTCGCATCGGCGCTCGCTGGTGCCGCCAACGTGCTCAAGGACGAGGACGTCCAATCCCTCATCGATCGCAGCCTCGTCGAGCGCATGAGACGCACGCGCGTCGCTCCGTTGCTGGGCAATGCCCTCGCGCTCGTCACCGCTGGGGATCGCCATCAGCGATTGCTCGACGAGGCAATAAGGCTCATCGCTGCCAGCGTCGATGAGCACGAGGACCTCATCCGCGATCGGATCCGCGCCGAGATCCCGTGGTGGATTCCGGACGCGGTGGATGGACGGATCCACGCCCGCGTGGTCGCGGCCATAGATCACACCCTCCAGGAGGTGGACGCCGACCCGCTGCATCCGCTCAGGAGGCGCTTCGACGACGCGGTGCATCGCTTCATAGAGTCGCTGCGTCATTCGCCCGAAGCGGCGGAGAAGGCCGAAGCGATCAAGGAGGAACTGCTCGCTCATCCGGTCGTCCAACAATTCTCGGCGTCACTCTGGGCCGACATCAAGGCGGCCATCCTGCGCCGTGCGGCCGACCCGGACGCTGCGCCGGGAGCGCTGGAAGAGGCTCTACGAACGGCCGGCGAGACACTGCTCGCTGACCAGGCACTGCAGCAGAAAGTGGACGATGCGCTGACATCCGCGGTACTGGCCATCGTCGACCAGTACAGAGAGGGCGTCGCCCAGTTCATCGCGACCACGGTGGAGCAATGGGATCCGGACGTGACATCGCGCAAGATCGAACTGTCCATCGGCCGCGACCTGCAGTTCATCCGCATCAACGGCACCCTGGTGGGCGGCCTCGTGGGGCTCATCCTCTACAGCATCGGACGACTGATCCACTGACCGGCTCAGTTCGCCGGTCGTACGATGTTCGCGACGACTGCCGGGATGACCATCCCCGCCGCTGTGTCATCAGCGGCGGCGATGGGTCAGCCAGCCATCTCCGCTGGCTGGGTCGTCACCTCGCTATCAGCCACCCGGCCGTCGGCTCGCGGGTCGGGGGCGTGCGACGCGTGATCGGCCGGCAGGGGATCAGGCGCTGGCAGGAGCGCGAGCCGCAACACCTCGTCCATCGTCCCGACGAAGGTGAAGGCCATGCGCGTACGCACCTCTTCCGGGACATCACGGAGGTCCTTCTCGTTGCCCTTCGGCAGGATCACCTCGAGGAGACCGGCGCGGTAGGCGGCGAGCACCTTCTCCTTCACGCCGCCAATCTCCAGGACCCGCCCGCGGAGCGTGACCTCGCCGGTCATCGCGACATCCCGCCGGACGGGTCGCCGGCTCATCACGCTGGCGATGGCCAGGGTGACGGCAGCGCCTGCGCTGGGACCGTCCTTGGGGATTGCGCCGGCAGGAAAATGGACATGCAGGTCGCTCTCCTTGAACTCGCTATCATCCACACCGAGTATCGCTGCCCGGGAGCGTACGTAGGAATACGCGGCGTCCACCGACTCTCGCATGACATCCCCCAGTTGGCCGGTGACCGTGAGTCGTCCCGATCCGGACATCCGGAGTGCTTCGATCAGCATCAGCTCGCCGCCGCTGGCCGTCCAGGCGAGTCCGGTTACCACTCCCACCTCGGGCTCCTTCTCGGCCTCCTCGACCGGATAACGCGGCACGCCGAGGATCTCCTCAACCTTCACGACGTCGATCACCCAGGCTCCTTCCTCTCCCTCCGCCTTGGCCCGCGCCCGCTTGCGCATCAGGTTGGCAAGGTTGCGCTCGAAATTGCGCAAGCCTGCCTCACGGGAGTAGCGTCTGGCGACGAACCCGAGAACTTCATCGGTGAACTGCAGATCCTTGTCGCTAATGCCATGTTCTTCCAGCAGTCGCGGGATCAGGTAGCGCCAGGCGATCTCCACCTTCTCCTCGACCGTATAGCCGGCAATCCGGATCACTTCCATCCGGTCGCGCAGTGGGCCGGGGATGTCGAAGAGGTTGTTCGCAGTGCAGATGAAGAGGCACGACGAGAGGTCGAAGGGCAGGTTCAGGTAATGGTCGACGAAGTCACGATTCTGTGACGGGTCGAGCACCTCGAGCATTGCCGCCGTCGGGTCGCCGCTGGGTCCACCGCTGGACATCTTGTCGATCTCATCGATCATGAGCACCGGGTCCCGGACGGCCACCCGGCGGAGCGCCTGGATGATCAGTCCCGGCATCGCCCCGACATAGGTGCGACGATGCCCCCGGATCTCGGCCTCGTCGCGCACGCCGCCTACCGAGATACGGTAGAAGGCACGGTCGATGGAAATGGCGATGGCCTCGCCGAGCGAGGTCTTGCCGGTGCCCGGAGGGCCGACGAAGCAGAGGATCGGCCCGTGAGGGTTGCCACCCCGGAGCTTGCGCACGGCGAGGTATTCCAGGATGCGTTCCTTGGCTTCATGCAGGCCGTAATGACGCTCATCCAGCGCTGACTCCACCTTGGCCAGCGTGATGTCCGTCTCGTCTGCGTGCTGGCTGCGCTTGTGCCACGGAAGACTGAGCACCCAATCCAGGTAGGTCCGGATGACATGGTACTCGCTGGCCGCCGGTGAGAGCATGCGCATACGTTCCGTCTCGCGGCGTGCTTCCTGGTCGGCGCGCTCGGGCAGCCTGGCCTCGTCGATGCGTCCGATCAGGTCGCTGGCCTCCTTCTCGCCCGGTTCCACGTCGCCCAGTTCCGCCTGGATCGCCCTCAGTTGCTGACGCAGGTAGAACTCGCGCTGATGCTGCTCGATCTTCACCTCGGTCTGGCGCTTCACGTCCTCCATCACCTGTGCGCGCTGGAGTTCGCGCTCGAGCCGGTCGAGCACGAACCGGATGCGCTCGCCGACATCCAGCCGCTGCAGCACCTCGTCCTTGTCGGAGATCCGGAAGTTCATGTTCGTCGCCGCGAGATCGGCGAAGCGACCTGGATCGGCCACGTTCATCTGCAGGATCTGGGGCACCTCATCGGGAATACGATCTATGAGGTCGGCCAGCTTCTCGGCGGCCGCGATCGTGCGCGAGATGAGTTCGTCGAGGTCGTTCGGATCGCCAGGCGTCTCGCGTACCGGTGCCACCGAACAGACCGGATAGGGCTCGGTCTGCTCGACCCCTTCAAGGGTGATCCGCCTCAGCCCCTGGAGGGTGATCTGGACCGTGTCCCCGGGCAGGTTGATACGCTCGTGTACCCGCGCCGCCACACCCACCTTGCCGATGAAGCGCGCAGGATCTGGCGGATCGTCGTGCTCGCCGTTGGCCACTACGAGGGCCACGATCAACCCTGCTTCCTCTTCGTAGGCACGGAGGAGAGCGAGGTTCTCCGGCGCTCCCATCTGCACGGCGATCGTCCCCAGGGGGTAGACGATCGTCGAGCGTAGCGCCATCAGCGGCAAGCTTGGCGGAAGCTCGGATCGAAGGATGTCGTCTTTACGCTGGGTGCGGGCCATTTGCGGACGTTCTGGGAAGGACGGTAGGACGGGGATTCCCGCTTTCGCGGGAATGACGGCGTGGTGGGTTCCCGCTTTCGCGGGAATGACGGCGTGGTGGGTTCCCGCTTCCGCAGGAATGACGGCGTGGTGGGTTCCCGCTTTCGCGGGAATGGCGGCGTGGTGGGTTCCCGCTTCCGCTGGAATGGCGGCGTGGTGGGTTCCCGCTTCCGCTGGAATGACGATGTGATGCCGGGTTCCGACTCGCTCTCATGGGGATGCTAGCTCGCGAACGGCCGGGAGGCCAGCGGTTTTCCGACGGCAATGTGCTGCCACTAGCCGCGGCGCGCCACTCAGGATAACTTTTCAGGCTATGTTCGATGAGCTGAGCGAAAAACTCGAGGCGACCTTCGCGCGCCTCCGCGGGCGTGGCGTCCTCACCGAGGCCGACATCAAGGAGGGGCTGCGGGAGGTGCGCCGCGTCCTCCTCGAGGCCGACGTGAACTTTCAGCTCACGCGCGAATTCCTGGAGCGCGTGGAGAAGAAGGCCGTCGGCGTCACCGCCGTTCGCACCGTCTCACCGGCGCAGCAGCTCGTCAAGATCGTCCATGACGAACTCACCGGGATGCTCGGCGAGCAGCGGGCTACGCTCACGCTCGGCTCCGTCCCACCCAGCGTCGTCCTCATGGTTGGCCTCCAGGGCTCGGGCAAGACGACGACGGCCGGCAAGCTCGCCCGCAAGCTGAAGGCCGAGGGACGGCCGGTGCGGCTGGTCGCTGCCGACGTCTACCGTCCGGCGGCCATCGATCAGTTGGAGACGGTGGCCGGCCAGATCGACGTGCCGGTCTACGTCGACCGCTCCACCACCGATGTCGTGCGCATCGCCCGCGCCGGGATCGATGAGGCGCGACGCGAGCGCGATCGTGTGGTCATCATCGACACCGCTGGCCGCCTGCAGATCGACACCGAGATGATGGACGAGCTTCGTCGCCTCAAGGAGGCGGTGCGGCCGAGCGAGGTGCTCCTCGTTGCCGACGGAATGACCGGCCAGGACGCCGTGCGCATCGCCCAGGGCTTCGATGAGGCCCTCGGCGTCACCGGCGTGGTGCTCACCAAGATGGATGGCGATGCCCGGGGCGGCGCCGCACTCTCCATCTACGGCGTCACCAGGAAGCCGATCAAGTACATCGGTGTCGGTGAGAAGCTGGACGCTCTCGAGGAGTTCTATCCCGAGCGCATGGCTGGTCGCATCCTCCAGATGGGCGACATCGTCACCCTCGTGGAGAAGGCCCAGGGAGCGTTCGACGAGAAGGAGGCCAAGCGCCTCGAGAAGAAGGTCCGCAAGGAAGGCATGGATCTCGAGGACTTCCTCGGCGCCATGCGTCAGGTCCAGAAACTGGGCCCGCTGGAGGGCGTGCTGAAGATGCTGCCGGGCGTCAACAGCAAGATGCTCAAGCAGGCGAACATGGATCCGAAGCGGATGAAGCATGTGGAAGCGATAGTGCTCAGCATGACACCCGCCGAACGCAAGAACCCGGCGATCCTGAACGGGTCGCGGAGGTTGCGCATATCTCGTGGCTCCGGTCGGTCGATCGCCGAGGTGAACCGCCTGCTGCAGCAGTTCCGCGACATGCAGAAGCTCATGAAGAAGGCCGCCAGTGGGAATCTGCGGCTGCCGCCCGGCATGATGGGCGGAATGCGGTAGCGGACGACGTCAGCTACCTGGCGTGGGCTAACTTCCACGCCGCACGACGCAACACCCGGGTGCGACGCGGAGATTCCGCGCACGCGAGGAGCCCGGCTCGACACCCCTGACTCTGGGATACATCAAATGGTTCGCATTCGTCTCCGCCGCGTTGGCCGCAAGAAGGCCCCTGTCTACCGCCTTGTCGTCGCCGACAGCCGCAGCCCCCGCGACGGCAAGTTCATCGAGATCATCGGCCAGTACTCCCCGCGTCAGTCCGATGTCGGGCTGAACATCAAGGTCGATCGCGCCCTGTACTGGCTCAGCGTCGGCGCCCAGCCCAGCGACACCGCGCGCTCGCTCCTGCGCAAGGCCGGTGTCATGAAGACCCGTCACGAGCAGATGCTGGCGCGCAAGCTCGACGGATCCGCCGTGCCCCTCACGGAGAAGGCGGAAGAGGCGCCGGTGGCGGCGGCGGACGCGGTGCCGGTGGTCGAGGACCGCGCTGACGAGGACGCCAGTCCCGAGGAGTGAGATGGTCGAGCCCGAGTGGGTCATAGTCGGGCGCGTCCGCAAGACTCACGGGTTGCAGGGCGAACTCGTTGTCGAGGCGATCACCGACCGGCCGGGCGAGATCTTCGCGCCCGGCCGGCGTGTCGTTGCGGGCACCGCCACGGCGCGTATCGGAACGTCGCCGCGCGACTTCGTCGTCCTGCGCTCCCGGCCGTTCAAGGGCGGCTTCATCATCGCCTTCCAGGGCCTGGATGACCGCGATGAGGCCGAGAAATGGCGCGGACGATTTCTCTTCATCCCCGGGTCCGAACTGGCGCCCCTGGAGGAAGGGGAGGTGTACGTGCATGACCTCCACGGCCTGCGCGTGGAACTCACCGACGGGACGCTTGTCGGGACGATCTCCGATATCTACGAACTGCCGCAGGGCCTGGGGCTGGACGTTCGGCGGGAGGGACTGCCGAGCGTCGTCGTTCCCTACCGCGCCGAGGTGGTGCGGAGTGTCGATGTAGCTGCGGGGATGATGGTGATCGACCCACCGGCGGGATTGCTGGACTGACATGCTCCGCATAAACGTCCTGACCATATTCCCGGATTACTTCACCACGCCGCTGGCCTTGAGTATTCCCTCCCGGGCGGCGGCAGCGGGCAGCGTGTCGTACAACGTTGTCGACCTTCGCGACTTCACCCACGACCGCCACCGTACGGTGGACGACTATCCGTACGGCGGTGGGCCCGGCATGGTGATGAAGCCCGGTCCATTCTTCGAGGGAGTGGACTCCGTGGGGGCCGTGGCCCCGATAGTCCTCCTCTCTCCCCGCGGGCGCGTCTTCTCCCAGGCTGACGCGCGACGATTTGCGGCGGGAAGTGAACTCACCCTCCTCTGCGGTCACTACAAGGACGTGGACCAGCGCGTGGCCGACCACCTGGCTACCGAGGAGATCTCACTCGGCGATTTCGTCCTCAGTGGGGGTGAGCCGGCGGCCCTGGCGGTGATAGACGCCACGGTGCGCCTGCTGCCAGGGGCCATGTCGGACCTGGACAGCGCCCACACCGATTCCTTCTTCGACCGGGAACTGAGCGCACCCAGCTATACCCGGCCTCCGGAGTTCCGCGGTCACGCCGTGCCGGAAGTGCTGCTGAGTGGAGACCACAAGCGGATCGCCCGCTGGCGGGAGAGCGAGGCTGAACGACTGAGCGCCGAGCGCGATCCAGGCGGCAGCGGGTGCCCCTAGCGTCCGCCAACAGCCGCGGTTAACTTTACCGGTCTTGCGCCGATGGCAGCCGTTCCAGTCGTGCGCGGCATCCTGCTCCGATTGCAAACCCCATCCGGGCCGTACCGGCCGTCGACGTCATATGCATCCGTTCATCGAGACCCAGAAAGAGTACCTCCGCTCCGACATCCCTGCCTTCAGGGCCGGCGATTCCCTCCGCGTCCAGGTGCGCGTGAAGGAAGGAGAGAAGGAGCGGCTGCAGGCCTTCGAGGGCGTATGCATCGCCCGTCGTGGTAGCGGCGTCAGCGCGACGTTCACGGTGCGCAAGATCTCCAACGGCATCGGCGTCGAGCGCATCTTCCCGGTGCACAGCCCCATGCTGGGCGAGGTCGTCGTCGTGCGCCGTGGTCGGGTGCGTCGCGCCAAGCTCTATTACCTGCGCCACCTCACGGGCAAGGCCACGCGCATCAAGGAGCGCAAGGTGCGCGCGCCAGGTGCCGGTCAGGCAGGCGCCAACCGCTGACCAGATGGCTGCCACCCGCAGTCGGTGGAGCGCGCTCGAGCGCGAGCTACGCGAGCAGGGTGGCCGGCTCATAGCCGGAGTCGACGAGGTAGGACGGGGCCCCCTTGCGGGCCCCGTTGTCGCATGCGCCGTCGTCATGCCTCCGGAGTTGCGCGCCATCGCCGGAGTGGCCGATTCCAAGAGGCTCGTTCCGGTTGAACGTGTCCGTCTGGCCGCCCTCATCCGTCGCCGTGCGCTGGCCATCGGGCTGGGAGCCGCATCGGTCCGCGAGATTGACCGGCTGAACATCTATCACGCCACCGTGCTGGCCATGCGACGGGCCCTCAACCGGCTGTCGCTCGCCCCGGATCATGTCCTGATCGACGGGCTCCCGTTGGCCTCGCTCGCCGTGAAGCATACGGCGGTCGTTGACGGAGACGCGCGATGCTACACCATTGCCTGCGCCTCCATCCTGGCCAAGGTCACCCGCGACAGGCTCATGACGTCGCTCGCCGTGCGATATCCGGAGTACGAGTGGGGACGCAACTCCGGCTACGGGACCCCCGACCATCTCCGCGGCCTGGACCGCGCAGGCGCGACGCCGCATCACCGCCGCAGCTTCGCGCCGGTGCGGCAGCTGTCCCTGGACCTCGCCGACTCGACGCAGGTACTATCCGACCTGCCCACACCGGACATGTCGGAGACCATCCCCTTCCTCCATCCTCCAGGCCAGCCGTGAATTCATCCTCGATCTTCCGCGATGGACTGCTGGCCGGACAGGTGGCGCTGGTTACGGGCGGTGGCTCGGGCATCGGTTTCGGCATCGCCGAGCAACTGGCCGGGCTGGGGGCTCACGTCGTCCTTGCCAGCCGCAGCGTCGAGCGGGTTGAAGCAGCCGCCGAACGGATCGTCGCGGTCGGGGGCAAGGCGAGCGGGGTATCGGTGGACGTGCGCGACGCGGACAGGGTGCGCGAGGTGGTCACCGACATTGCCGGGAGCCATGGACGCCTGGACATCCTGGTCAACAACGCCGCGGGCAACTTCTATGTTCCGTCGGAGCAGATGTCGGCGAATGCCTGGCGCTCGGTCATCGAGATAGATCTGAACGGCACCTTTTTCTGTTCGCAGGCAGTGATGCCGGTAATGCGCCAGCAGGGAGGTGGACGCATCATCAACATCTCCATGACGCTGCATTACCGCGGCTGGCCAATGATGGCTCACGCGACGGCAGCCAAGGCCGGCATAGATGCGCTCACCCGCACGCTGGCAGTCGAGTGGGCGTCCAGTCGTATACGCGTCAACGCGATCGCTCCCGGACCCATTCCCACCGAGGGCGTGCGGAAGGCGTTCGCCGCTCCGTTGGGTGGGGTCGACGCATCAGGACTGGCGGAGGCCATGACGGAGCACGCCGAGCGCACCATTCCCCTGGGGCGATGGGGGACGCCGGCTGACATCGGGCAGATGGTCGTCTACCTCGCCTCTCCCGGTGGCGATTGGATAACGGGTTCGATCCTCGTCGTGGATGGCGGCGAATGGTTGTCGCGCCCGACCGTCGCATCCATGCCCTGAGCGGGTGACGTGGCCTGCGCCGACGTGGAGAATCGCCAGCTCAGTCCGCTCCCGGACGATCCACGGTGATTGGAGTCACAACGTCAGGAAGGAAGTCCGGGTCGGTGTGATCGTCGTCACATGCATCCCCGCCCATGCGGTACACATTTCGCCTTGACTGGAAGACAGGCAGACACCGTGTACTCGTGGACATTTCTATAAAGGAGCGACGAAGATGACTAACAAGGTTCGCATGATCGTACTTGGCCTGGTCAGCGTGACGATGCTGCAGGCGTGCGCCACGAAGGGCTTCGTTCGCGACCAGGTTGGAGTGGTTCGCGATTCGCTTGGCATGGAGATCTCGACGCAGGTAGCCACGGAGCGTCAGGCACGCGAGGCGGCCGACGAGGCCATCCGCACCGACGTCGCGGCGCTGCGCACGGAACTCCAGTCCATGCGCACGGAGTTCGGTGCCAAGATCACCGCCCTCGAGGACGGTCTCAAGTTCGCCGTGCCGGTGAACTTCGCGTTTGACGACGCATCGGTGCGCGAGCAGGATCGCGCGGCGCTCGAGCGCTTCGTGCAGGTGACGCAGAAGTACTATCCGAACGCCATGATCACGGTGGAAGGTTTCGCGGATCCCGCTGGTTCTGTGGCCTACAACAAGGCGCTCAGCGAGCGTCGTGCCGAGTCGGTGAAGAGCTACCTCGTGTCGCGGGGCCTGAGTGACGCGCAGCTTCGCGCCGTGGGCTACGGCAAGTCGCGGCTGGTGAATCCTGGCGCCTGGGGCAATGACCCGGCAGCAGAAGCGAATCGCCGCGTCGTGTTCGTGGTTGAGCACGTGGGCCCGTCGGTAGTCGCCGCAGTTCCTACGGCCGACTGAGTAGGGCAGCAGCGCTCTTTCAGAGCCAGACTGTCTGGCGAGGCGCGGCCGACGTGCCGCCCCACGCCATCAGCCCGGATCAGGGCTCGAGGGCTCCCGCGCATCTGCGTGGGAGCCCTCGAGCCGTCCCACCCACTGCCCGGACCGCGACTGGCGCCAAACGCGCCAGTCGCCCATCATGCTGGGCACCGTGCGGCGTGATGCCATCGGCTCTGAAGCGGGTGCTGCCCAGCTTCTGCCCCCGTGCGCCCGCTGCAACGATCATAGCAGGACCGGAGGGGACTTCCATTGTCGTACCCTACAAGCCGGAACACGGCCATCCGTGACGAGCCAATCCACCCAGCTCGGGCCCCACGCCGATCTGTGCCGTCGGTGCGGGCAAAAATCGGTCGGAGTATCCTGATGGCCCTGTTGCTGGGGATGGTCGTGGTTGCTGGCTGTTCTCGCGATGGCGACGGTCGTGCCGCGACAGACAGCCTTTCCGCAGCACCACCGCGAGCGCTCGACGATCCCTACGGGCCTGCACGTGACGGCAGCACGAGCGCTTCGCCCGACGACAGTTCGGGCATGGGCGCCGCCGCGGCCAGCCAGCCCTGTCCCATGACGGGACTCTGGCGGCGATGCAACGTCGAGGAGCGGCTGGAGCGAGCAGGTTTCGTGGTCCGTCCGGGAAGCGACTCGGTGAGCCAGCCGGGGCTGCTCATTGCCGGCACGGCAGTGCGCCTGGGTCGGGCCGAGCTACAGCTCTACTTCTACGCCGACAGCTCCGATGCACGCCGCCAGGCCGAAGCCCTGGACGTCGGGGCCGCACGTCCGGAGGACGCGACCGGTGTCCTCCGTGAACCGTCGGTGATCCGTTCGAACAACCTCCTCGCCCTCCTCTTCAACAACAACGACCGCCAGTTGGAGCGGGTGGAGTTGGCTCTCACGGCCGGTCTGCCTGCCCGTTGAGCATGCTGGCCGGGCCAGAAGACGGTGTCGGAGGTGCCCGGCAGGCAACTTTCTGGTCAGAAAGCTGGACTGACACGGGAATATCCGTCACTTGCCTGTTGCGCTCGGCGACGGTTTGCGTCACTGTACGCGCACGGCGCGACCATGCGGCGCGCATGTGAGACTCCCAATTTTCCCCCGGAGATACCGATGAATCGAGCTGAGTTGATCGACGCGCTCGCCGAGCGGCTGGACATGTCGCGGCGTGAAGCTGGCGACGTCGTCGCGGCGCTGTTCAATCCGACTGAAGGCGTTATAGCCAAGGCCCTCAAGAAGGGCGAGGTGATCTCGCTTACCGGCTTCGGCGCCTTCGGCGTCCGCAAGCGCAGTGCTCGCACCGCGCGCAACCCGCAGACCGGCGAACCGATCAAGGTCGCGGCCACCAAGGTTCCAGCCTTCAAGGCGGGCGCCAGCCTCAAGGCCACGATCAGTGGCAAGGGCAAGACAGCGGCAAAGCCGGCCGCCAAGAAGGGCGCGGCCAAGAAGGCCACCAAGTCGGCCAAGCCAGCCAAGCGGGCGCGCTGAGTCAACTTGAAGGTTCGTGCAGCAGCAAGACGATGGGGCGCCCGGTTCATTCTGGGCGCCCCATCGTCCTGCTGTGCCGTGCCATTTTCCTGACAGTGCCGCGCTGGAGCCTCAGGCTCGACGCATTCCGCTACGGAGCAGTCGCAATACGAAGAGAAGGACGACGGCACCAATGAAGGCAACGAGAATGGTGCCGGCCAGCCCCCCCAGTGGTGAGATGATGCCGAGTGCGCTGAACAGCCAGCCGCCGACAAAGGCGCCGACGATACCGATGATGATGTCACCCACGATGCCGTAACCGGTGCCGCCCATGACGAGCGAGGCGAGCACACCAGCCACCAGTCCGACTATGAGCCAGGTCAGGAGAGTCATGAGATCCTCGAGGTGAAGAGAATGGTTCGGTCGCCATACAGGGCAACCGTCGTGCCTCGACAACTTCCCGTTGCATATTTCAAGGGGATGATCCTGGCGACCTGTGCGACTAGTTTATCCCCGTGCACCTTGCACGAACGCCCCGATAGCTCAAACGGATAGAGCATTCGACTTTTAATCGAAAGGCTGTGGGATCGTACCCCACTCGGGGCATCAGCGCGCGGCCCGCGTACGGTAGGCGACGTCCGGCGGCGGGTCGCCATTGGGCCAGTCGTTCTCCTTCCCCGGGAAGTCCGGGCGAGGCCGGCTGATCACATAGGCCGCCACGTCATAGGCCTGCTGGTCGGTCAGGTTGGCTGCATCCAGGGGCATGTTGTGCTTGATGAACGCCGCTGCCGTGTTCAGGCGTGACATGCCGGCGCCGATGTTGTAGGACTCCGGTCCCCACAATGCCGGTGCGATCCCCGTGCCCTGTCCATCCACGCCGTGACAGGCCACGCAGCGGGAATCGAAGATCGCCCGCCCGCGTACGGTGTCTGCCGGCAGTGGCTCCAGCCTGGCCAGGCCCTGTCCTCGCACCGTCGCTCCCACCGGAACACCCTGGGAGAGGTGCGCCATGTAGGCCACGATATCGCGCATGGCGTCGCTCTCCACGTCGAGCGGGGCACCGTTGAGGCTCCGCAGGAGGCAGTCGTTCACCCGATCCTCCAGCCTGATCACGCTCCCCGTCCGGCTCCTGTACTGCGGAAACCTCGCGTAGACGCCGGTCCACGGCATGGAGTTCTCGCGCGTGCCTGCATCGAGGTGACAGGTCGTGCAGCGCAGCCCATTGCCAACGTTCGCCGGCAGGCTGTCGCGTGTGGCCATCATGATCGCCTGTCCACGCCTGATGGATACGCCCAGGGGGCCGTCGGGAATGGCAATCCCAGCCACGTTCACCACGAAGGGCTCGTTCGCTGCGGCGGGCGTCGCAGCCACGCTCGATCCGGCACCGTGGACACCATCCTCGCTGCCGCCGGTGCAGGCTGTGGTCGTCAGCAGTGCCACGATCAGGGCGAGCAGGAAAAGCCTGGGACGGTGAGGGTCTTCTCGGGGGTGGTGTGAGATCGTCATGAACCTCCGGCGGCCGCCTGGGCGCCGTCGAATGCGTGAATTTCACGGGCGATATCGGCAATCAGCAGACGGGCTACCGCAGGATCAGGAATTGCCCCGGTGAGCACCACCAGCACGTACGGAGGCCGTCCCGTCGGGTAGACGATTGCCGCATCATGCAGGATTGCCGTTATCGATCCCGTCTTGTGGGCCACCAACGTGCCCGGTGGCAGCCCGGCGGGGATCTCGTCGTCGAACGCCTGCCGGAGAAGTATATCACGCATGTGGCTGGTGGAGGTCGGTGAGCCCGCACCCCCGCTCTCGATCGCGACCATGAGCGTCGCCAGCGCACGCGCGGTGGTCGTGTTGCTCAACCCCTTCTCGAATGCCTTCGTATCCTCCACACCGCGCAATACGCGCATTCCCGGAGCCTGGAGGGCATTCGTGGTGGCCCGCACGGAGTCAGCCGTGACCAGCTCGATGAGCACATTGGTGGCAAGGTTGCTGGAGTGCGTGATCATGCGCTCCATCAATTCATCCAGTTGCACTCCCGTCCCGACCTTGGCGTAGAGTGTCGGGTCGGAGTCGTCAGCGGCGTCCAGCGAGAAAGGTGAGCCATCCACGATCGACGAGAAGCGGTTGACCAGCGGGATCATCTGGTCCAGGCGCAGCCGTCCGTCGTCCACCCGGCGCATCAACTCGATCATCACCGGCACCTTCATCGTGCTGGCCGCGTGAAAGACGCTGTCCGCATCGATGAAGAGGGAATCGGGCCGGCCGAGCGATACGTAGGCTACTCCCACCCGCGCTCCGTGAACCTGGCCAATCCTGTCCCGCAATCGCCTGGTGAGAGCAGCGACCGGGTTCGCGGCGGAGGCCGGGCCCGCTCCCTGGACGACGTCCACGGGAGAACGGGTGGCAGCTGTCGTGCAACCTGGGAGGAGAGAGGCGAGCAGGGCGGTGTACAGCATTGTCGCCGGACGGATTGGGTGTCGAGTGCTCATGGAGCGAATATGTGGCCGGAATCCGGATCCGCCAACGACCCGGGCGTCATGCGCGCTGGTTGCCTTCGTCGGCCCCGGATCGTAATATCTCGGCGCCGTCCGCTCTCCGCGGGCTGCATCAGAGGGTTCCGTGCCGCCGTCGCCGCATCGACGCCACTCCCGTGACGCCACCGTCGCCCGAGCGCGGGACCGCCCTCCCACCGCTGCGCAACGGCGCTGGACGCCGTGCACTCTCGAGCTAACCATGGCCGACCCAGACACGCTGCGCGAAGCTCTCGAGTCGCATCTACCGGCCGTCTCGACGGACGGTCGCTCGCGGCTGCTCGACTTCAGCTTCTCCCGGACCCAGGCGGGCATCTGCTGTGCCGATGTCGTGCTCGACGGCGGCACCGGCACAGAGTGGCGTGGAAAGGCCCACGGCGCCTCCAGCCCGACAGGAGAACTGCGCGTGTCTGCGGAGTCGGTGCTACGGGCGCTGGAGCAGGGACGTGGTCAACGACTCGAGCTGTTGGGCGTCAAGGCCCTCAGGGCGTTCGACGCGATGGTCGTCATTGTAGCCATCGCTGCCGAGCGCCAGGGCATGACCACCCGGTTGCTGGGCTGTGCGCTTGCCGGGACCGACCTCAACCGGGGGGCAGTCCTGGCTGCGCTGAATGCCACCAATCGGGTTCTCACCACCAGTGCCCGCGACTAGCTTCATTCTCTTGAGTCCTTCCTGCCGCCGGGAGCCTTCTCGCTCCCGGCACTGGCCGCGCGCGCATGAGCGGCCCATTGTCTACTCGCCGTGTCCGACGCACGACGCTCCTTCCGAGGCGCGTCGGGTCGGCGACCAGTGGAGGTCCGACTGGTGAAAGCCCGCCTTGTTCCCGTTGCATCGCTTGTCCTCGGTCTGGCCGCTTGTGCCCCGGGACTGCGGCCCTCGAGCTTCGGCACCATCCCCGTTCCTCTCTCATCTGGTCCCGACCGGGTCTCCCTGCTGGCTGGCGAAACCGGACCGGGTTCCTCCTCGCTCGCCCTCACCACCGCCTCCCATTCCGCGCCGACGCCGTCCATCTCCGAGGAGGAAGCGGCGGCCGCGGTGGTCGGCCTGTTCGGTTGGAGTCCGGCTCCGGTGCGAGACGCCGATGAAGCCGTCGACTGGGACATCGATGTCTCGTACGCCAGTCGGGATCGGGTGGAGCACTATGTCGATCGTTTCACCGGGAGCGCGCGAGGAGTGTTCTCGGCCTGGCTCAGGCGCGGCACGCGTTACGAGTCCATGATCCGGTCCAAGCTTCGTGACGCGGGTTTACCGGAGGATCTCTACTTCCTCGCCCTGATCGAGAGCGGTTACGACTCCCACGCCTACTCCAGGGCAGCCGCGGTGGGGATGTGGCAGTTCATGACGACAACCGCTCGGGGCGTGGGACTACGGGTGGACTGGTGGGTGGACGAGCGCCGCGATCCGGTGAGGGCAACCGACGCCGCGATCCGGTACCTGCGCGGCCTGCGTACCGAATTTGACGGGTCGCTCTACCTCGCTGCGGCGGCATACAACGGTGGATCGGGCCGCGTCTCCCGCGGCCTGGCCCAGCACGCCGACGCACTGAGTGGCGTGGAGGGCGACGACCGCTTCTTTGCCCTCGCCGAGACGGGCTATCTGCGGTCGGAGACGCGGGAGTATGTGCCGCAACTGATCGCCGCCGCCCTCGTGGGCAAGGCGCCGGAGCGGTACGGCATGGATGTCGAACCGCTCATGCCATTTGTCTACGACAGCGTGACCGTGCCAGGGGCCACTCCACTCGCCGCGGTCGCCACCGCCAGCGGAGCGTCCATGGCCGAGATACGCGAATTGAATCCGCACTTCCTGCGTGGCCTCACGCCGCCGGGCGGGTCGAGCCAGGTGAGGGTACCGGTAGGCCGCGGCCTGGCCTTCGAGCTTCGCTTTGACGAGTTGCCTGCTGCCCTGCGGTTGGGCATAGCTGGCCGCGAGACGACCGTCAACCGCGGCCGCCTGTCGGTAATGGCCGCGCGCCACGGTCTCACCGAGCAGCAACTGGCCTGGTACAACCCGGGCCTGCGCCGGGCGTCCAATGGACTGTTGATCGGAGGCCAGTCCGTCATCATCCCCAGCGAGGTCGCCGTTGCGGCGGCGCTCAACGTCGCCGATCCGTCCATCGAGCGCTACGGCACCACGACGACCGCGAAACCCGCCAAGGCGGCTGCATCCGGGAAGAAGGCAGTTCCGCGTACGCACGTCGTGGCCAGCGGTGAGTCGCTGGATCGGATTGCTCGCCGCTTCGATCTCACGGTCAAGCGTCTGAAGTCCATGAACGGTCTGCGCGGTGACCTCATCCGGCCCGGTCAGCGGTTGATTGTCGGTACCAGCGGCGGTACCTGAGCGATCGGGTGCCGTCGGCGTCAGCGTCGGGCCCGGCGAGCCGGGGCCGACGCAGGAACGGAAACGGGGAGGGCGTCAGCCAGACGCCCTCCCCGTTTCCGTTCCTGCCCACTTCGATGTCAGTGTCTGATACCCCGCCGGTTGGAGCGGACTCAGTTCACCACGCCGTCGCCCTTGTAACCTCTCAGGAGGCGACGCTCGTAACCGTTTGAAGGGTCGAGCCCCTCCCGGCGCGACCGCTCGACGGCCGTGGGTCCGCGGTTGTAGACGAGCAGGGCAAGCTCCAGGTTGCCGTCATACTCGCGGATGAGCCCGCGCAGGTAACGGAATCCGATGCGCAGGTTGGTCTCGCGGTCGTAGAGACGCTCACGCGTGATCCCCTTCTCGAAGTAGCGAGCCGTGGCCGGCATCAGTTGCGTGAGCCCTACTGCTCCGACCGGGCTGACCGCGTTCTCCTTGAACTCGCTCTCCACGCGCACGAGCCGGAACGCCAACTCGGGCTCGATGCCCTCGTCGAGGGCGATGTCATGGATGGATCCGGCGAGTTGGGCGCCGATGTTGTAGCGATTGGAAAAGGCGAAGATCCTGTTCCATCGCTCGAGTTGGGCATTGGCCATGGCAAGTTCGTTACGCGACATCCTGACCTGTGCGTTGCTTGCCGACCCGTCCTGTTCCTCCTCGTATCCAGGGCTGGAATCGCTGGGCGCCGATGCGGCCCTAGCTTCGTTCACCTGCTGGTTCTCATATATCATCAGTATCGCGGTGCAGCAGGCAATGCCCGCAAGCGCCCGGGTGGTTCGCGCATAACGTCGTGCGCGGTCCCCACGGTGTACGTATGTACCGCGTAAATCTCGCATGTTTGTGTAGTCTCTTTCTGAGGTGGTGATGCCGAACGGTGTGATGCTCTCACCGCCCGCCGGGGCAGCCGCAACCTTCCACAATTCACGCGCGCTGCCATGGACCGCTCTTGCCTCCGATTTTCGACAACACGGAAATGTAACCCATCTCCATGGCCCTATCCACCCCTTTGGCCATGTCGTAAATTGTGAGGAGGCACACACTTACCGCCGTCAACGCCTCCATCTCGACACCCGTTCCTCCGCGGCATCGAACGCGCGCCAGCACCCTCACACCTGGCAGTTCGCGATCCAGCGTGAGTTCAATTTCGATGCCGGTGAGCAGTAGCTGATGACAGAGCGGTATCAGCTCCCAGGTTCGCTTGGCAGCCATCGTGCCGGCCACTCGTGCCACCGCCAGGACATCCCCCTTCTTCACGCCGTTGGCCTCGATCAGCGCCAGCGTCGCGGGAGCCATCCTTATCGCCCCTGTGGCTTCGGCGACACGCTCGCTGTCGTCCTTCCGCGTCACATCCACCATTCGTGCCGCCCCCGCTGGGTCGACGTGGCTGAGTTCGGATGCCTCTCCTGCTGTCTTCGCGTTGTCTGAATGGCCGTCGCTGTCCCTCCCTGCCGGCGAGAGCCCGAGATCCTGATCGGCCCCAGCCGGGCCCGGCAAACGCACGTCGTGTGCCTGTCGTGGCCGCTCAGACAGCATCTCGCTTCCTCCTCTGGCCAAGCGCCGACGCCAGTTGGCGCATGAGTGACATCCCGGCAAGCTGTGGATTGATGTTGCCGCGGGCGTGGTCGCGTGCTTTCTCCACCGCCAGAATCGCCTGTCCAAGCTGGACGGCGCGCTGGTCGCGGCCATTCTCCACCGCTTCCCGGAGTCGCTCGTGGAGGAGTACGGTCAGGTGCTCCAGCGACGCGTTGAAGCCGCCCCGAGCTTTTGTCGAGCCGAGTGCGGCGGCGGCCCTTGTCCAGCGGGCACGGCTGCCGCTCGCCGCGGCCTCCACCAGCCGATGGGCAGCGACTGCGGCTCCTCTCTCCTCTTCGGACGTGATCAGCCTGCCGGGTCGTCCACCGGCCAGCCGGATGAGTTCGGAGGCACCTGATGCCTCGCCGTACGCGGCGCGGAGTAACGTCGCCACCGACGGGTACGCGATGAACTCACGGACGTCAGCGTCGGACAGGGCGGGAACGCGCACGGCGACGACGCGCGAACGGATCGTGGGCAGGAGTGCCCCTGGCTCGCTCGATGTCAGGATGAGTGTCGTATCGTCCGGGGGCTCCTCGAGCAACTTCAGGAACGCATTCGCCGCGACCGCGGAATCCTCGTCGATCGCCATCCGGTCGGCGTCACCGATCACGAAAACCTTCCGGCGGCCGATTGCCGGTGCACGCGAAGCCTGATGCACCATCGCGCGCACGGCTGCCACGTGCAGCGCGTCGCTCCCGGGCGGGGCAGGGTAGAGACCGTTCGTTGCCACGCGTTCCTGGATTGCCTGGCCCATGTCCAGGCTGATCTCGGCGACGTCAGGATCCGCGCTCTTGAGCCTGGGCCGTGGGAAGTACCAGTGGAGATCAGGGTGCGACAGCTCCCCCATGTAGCGGCAGCCCTGACAGGAGCCGCAGGGTGCATCGTCTGCGACGCAGAGCAGCGTCCGCGCCAGTTGCAGGGCCAGATGCTGCTTGCCGGCCCCTGAAGGGCCATGGAAGAGGAGGCTCGCCGGCAGGGTGCCGTCACGAGCCGAGGCGTCCAGGCGACCGGCCAGCGACTGATGACCGAAGAGGGGGACTATGGGCACCCTCCAATATTATCGGACGCGTGCGCGAAGTGGAGGGATGGCCGACGGCACGGAACGTGATCGACATGACCTGGACCTTCAAACAAGGAGTGAGAATGAGCCATGTCACGCCTGAGAACGAGCGATTGTCAGGTTGCCGGGTGGCCGTCCTGGCAACTGACGGGGTGGAGCAGGTGGAGTTGGATGAGCCGGTGCGAGCGCTTCGCGCGGCTGGTGCGAAGGTGGATATCGTGGCGCCATCCAGCGGCAGCATACAGGGCATGAACGGCATCGATCAGGCCGGCCAGATTGACGTGGACCGTGTGCTCGGCGACGTCTCGGCGGCTGACTATCAGGCGCTGGTCATACCGGGAGGCGTCATCAGTCCGGACAGCCTGCGAACGGAACCGGCGGCAGTGACCTTCGTCCGCGAGATGATGGACACGGACCGCCCGGTAGCGGCCATCTGCCATGGCCCCTGGCTGCTCGTTGAGGCAGACAAGGTGAAGGGTCGAACCCTCACGTCCTGGGCGAGCCTCCAGACGGACATTCGCAATGCGGGTGGCGAATGGGTGGACCGGCAGGTGGTGGTGGATCAGAAGCTGATCACGAGCCGCAATCCGGATGACCTTCCGGCATTCTGTGACAAGCTGACGTCGGTGCTGGCGTCGTGGTTGGCGGAGCGGAACCTGGATGCGCAGATCGAGCAGAGTTTTCCAGCGAGCGATCCTCCGTCCACTTCGGCGGTCGCGACCGGTCCCCGTGCATCCCGGGATCCGTCATCTCGACCGTCTGCCTGAGTGAGAGCGCTGCGTCAGCCGGGTCGAAGGGGTCGTTCGAGCGACCTGGCTGCCGGTTTCACTTCATGGTGAAAAGTACTTGACACGCCACCATGTCCGACTCATCATCCCTTCCATGAGCTCCGTCCCACCTCTCCGCCTCGCTGATATCGAGGAAACGCCGGCGCTGCATGCGCGGGCGATGGAAAACCTGCGCTTCATACGTGAGACGATGGAGCGCGCTGCGGCGTTCACCGCCGTCTCCGGTTGGGGCGTCACTGCCACCGGCGTGCTCGCCCTCGTCGCTGCGGCGGTTGCGCCGGCGCAGCCGGCTGCACCTCGTTGGCTCCTCACCTGGGTCGCCACGCTCGTACTGTCCGTGGCCATCTCCGGCTGGGCCACCGTGCGCAAGGCACGAGCTGCGCGAGTGCCCATCCTGAGCGGACCAGGGCGAAAGTTCCTGCTCGCCTTCCTGCCGCCCATGATGGTAGGCGCCCTCCTGACGGCGGAACTCGTCCGCCGAGGTGAGCCCACCATGCTTCCCGGAGCCTGGCTCCTTCTCTACGGCACCGCGGTCACGGCCAGCGGCGCTTTCTCCGCCCGCATCCTGCCGGCAATGGGCGGCTGTTTCATCCTGCTGGGCGCCCTGGCGCTCTTCGCGCCCCCCACCTGGTCCACCGCCATCATGGCGTTCGGCTTTGGTGGACTGCACCTCGTGTTCGGCTTCCTCATAGCGCGGAGCTATGGTGGCTGATGCCGGCGCCGCATCCAGTGGCCCTCGTGGCCGATCGCGCACGGCGCCGTCGACGGAGCCGCCGGTGACCGCCTCGGCGTCGCTCCACGGCGTCTCCGGTGACGCCGTGGAGCGTGTGCCGATGGAACTGGATCGACTCATTCACGAACGTCTGCGTCTCGGGATCGTGAGCGCACTCGCCGTCAATGACGTCCTCAGCTTCAGTGACCTGAAGAAGCTGCTGCATTCCACCGACGGCAACCTGAGCGTGCACGCGAGGCGTCTCGAGGACGCTGGTTACGTCTCGTGCCGCAAGGGCTTCGATGGACGCGTGCCGCGGACGGAGTATCGTCTTACCCGCTCCGGTCGTCAGGCATTGGAACGGTACCTCAACCACATGGAGGCGTTGATCAACGCCACTCGCGAGCACGTCTGAAATCGTGCTTGCCGGGCGCATCGGCGCGGGTATGTGCTTTATGTCACAAAGTGAAATCCCTCTGGCCGACATCCATGTGGCGATCATCATGGACGGCAACGGCCGATGGGCGACGGCCCGTGGCCGATCGCGCAGCGCCGGCCACCTGGCCGGGGCTCGGGCCGCTCGTCGGCTCGTGGAGGGAGCACGGGAACTGGGTCTGGGCACGCTCACCCTCTACGCCTTCTCCGGCGACAACTGGAAGAGACCGCCGGGAGAGGTTGGCACCCTGATGCGCCTCTTCCGTCGCTATCTCGCGGCCGAGACCGCACGCTGCGTCAGCACCGGAATCCGTCTCTCCATCATAGGCCGGCGAGACCGACTCTCCAGTCAGCTCAGGCACGCCATCGACGCTGCCGAATCGGCTACGCGTGATGGTGACGCCATGCACCTGCGGGTGGCCGTGGATTATTCGGCGCGCGACGCTATCCTGGCTGCCGCCAGCAGGGCCGCCCAGTCGGATCCGACCGGGCTGGCGGCCGGAGGCGCCCAGGCGAGGGAGGTGTTCGCTGCCGCGCTCGGCGCCGTAAGCCACGATCTGACACCGGCACCCGATGTGGACCTGCTTATCCGGACCGGAGGCGAGCAGCGGTTGAGCGACTTCCTGCTCTGGGAATGCGCTTATGCCGAGCTCTGGTTCACGTCCCGGGCCTGGCCCGATTTCACCACCGCCGACCTGCTCACCGCGCTGGGAGACTTCGCCCGCCGCAACCGGCGGTTCGGCGGGCTCGACGCTGAGGAAATGGTCGCCGCCTCAGCCATTCCCGTGCGCGTGAGTTCCCTCGCCGCCGGCTGACGGTCAGTCGGCGCCCGCGCGCCGCTCCCTGAGAGTCGCCTAACGTTTACGGCGTCCCGACGGCCGCGTCCCGACTTGCTGCTCTCGATTCCCGTTCCGGGATGCTGTCTCCGGCACCCGGCCCCTGGTCAGCCCTGAACGAGCTTTGCCTCGCGACCGGTTGCCTCGTCAACGTGGATCCGGAAGAGCGTCGTGCGATGTGGCGCGATGTCATCGCTGGTGAATACCGCGGGGTAGCGGCTGCGAAGCAGCTCGGCGCCGAGTTGCATGGCCTCGCGCTCCTGTTCGCTGCCGTCGGGATCGATCGGCCTGAACGTCCCGTGAATGACCACGCTCGTCCATTCCGGCGAGTCGTGGACCTCATCCACCTCGAATGCCACCCAGTGCGAGTGCGCGAGCATCTCCAGCTTCGGCCCGAGCGATGTTCGACCGTACAACCAGCCGTCGTGGTAGATGTAATGGACCGGGACTATGTCGACGTGGCCGCGGAAGGCATAGGCCAGCCGTCCGACGGAATTGTCCTTGAGGAACTGCACGATCTCGTCCTCGGTAAGGTCGCGGATCGAGAGCGTCGGTCTGGTCATGTCGGGTTCCTCTTGGGCGTGGATTGCGATGCCGGTTTCAGAATGGCGTTGGTGTGCCGGTGACTACGCGGTAGCAGTCACGGGCGATGAGGAGTTCCTCGTCGGTCGGGATGACCCAGGCGTCCAGACGGCTGCCCTCGGCGCTTATGATCCCCTCGCGGCCATCGGTGCAGTAGTGGTTGCGAGTTTCATCCAGGGTCATTCCCATCCATTGCAGCCCATCACAGATGCCGGTACGAATGCGCGCGGAGTTCTCGCCAATGCCGCCGGTGAAGACTATCGCCTGCGCCCCGCCCATGGCCGCCAGGTAGGAGCCGATGTACTTGCGCGCACGGTAGCAGAATACCTCTATCGCCAGCCGTGCGCGACGGTCGTCGTTCTCATCCGCCTCCTGCAGCAACTCGCGCATGTCGTTGGTCAGGCCGGAGATCCCCAGCAGGCCGGAGTGCTTGTTGAGCAGCGTCGACATCTCGCGCTGGGACAGCCCTTCCTTGACCGCCACGTGCTCCAGCAACGCGGGGTCCAGGTCGCCCGATCGCGTTCCCATGACGAGTCCTTCCAGCGGTGTGAAGCCCATCGAAGTGTCCACCGAGTCACCGGCGGCGATGGCGCATGCCGAACAGCCATTGCCCAGGTGCAGCGTGATGATGTTCGTCTCCTCACGCGATCTCTCGGTCAGCTTGCGCCAGCGGGCCGCCACGTACCGGTGCGAAGTGCCGTGGAAGCCGTAGCGGCGCACACTGTGGCGCCGGTAGAGCTGGTAGGGAATGGCGTAGAGGTATGCCTGTGGAGGCAGCGTCTGGTGGAACGCCGTGTCAAAGACGGCCACCTGTGGGACGCCAGCGCCGAGTACTTCGCGTGCGGCGGCTATACCGCGCAGATTGGCCGGATTGTGGAGCGGTGCGAGGTCGATGTTGTTCTCTATGCCTCGCTGCACATCGGGAGTGATGAGGACCGACTTCTTGAACAGTTCGCCGCCGTGAACCACACGGTGGCCCACGGCATCGATCTCACCGATGCTGCCGAGCACTGCTCCGGAGTCGTCGCTGGTGAGCCAGGTGAGCAGGTGGCCTAGCGTGGAGCGGTGATCGGGTAGCGGAATGCTACCCCGTTGCGGTCCGCCAACGGATGGCTGGTAGGTGTAGATCGCCTCACCGCCCACCCGCTCCACCATCCCCTTCGCCAGGCGCTCGTCCGTATTGTTCAGCAGCCGATCATCGTCGGTCCTTACCAGTTGGAACTTGAGCGACGATGAACCGACGTTGAGGACGAGGACATTCATGGCCTGATCCGCGCGCTGACCGCATGCGGCTCCATCGATCGGCGATCGGCCGGCGCACCTCCCAGTGCGTCATAGGCGTCCAGTGTGCGGACCAGGGCATGCGCGTAATCGGCACCAACCCCGCTCAGGTGCCCCATCTTGCGTCCCGGTCGTGCCGACTTCTTCCCGTAGAGGTGCAGCCGCACCCCAGCCACCGAGAGGGCCTCCGTGAACTCCGGCGTGCCGGATGTCCAGAGGTCGCCCAGCATGTTGGCGATCGCTGTCGGGTCGAGGATCGTGGTGTCCCCGAACGGCAGGTTGCAGATGGTGCGTACAAGCTGTTCGAACTGGCTGGTGGCGCAGGCTCGTTCGGTTGCGTGGAATGTGTTGTGCGGGCGCGGAGCAAGCTCGTTGACCAGCAGGCGTCCGTCATGGAGGAGAAAGATCTCCACCGCCAGCAGGCCCTCTATTCCTGACGCCTCGGCCACCGCGCGGCCCAGTGCTCGCGCATCGCGTTCCACCGCGGCATCGAGCCCCGTGGGCGTGACCGACCAGGCCAGCACACCGTTCACGTGATGGTTGCGGGCCGGTGGAAAGACCGAGCAACTGCCATCTGACTGGCGGGCGACCAGGATCGAGAGCTCATCGGCGATATCGAGGAACCCCTCGACGACGCAGCGCGCCGCGCCCACCGTGTGCCAGCCCTCGGCGGCCTCGACATGGTCACTCACCCGCGCTTGGCCGCGCCCGTCATAGCCGCCAAAGCAGGACTTGATGATGCTCGCTCCCATCGTCCTGACCGCATCCACGCAGTCCTCCTCGGATTCGACGATCCGGTGCGGACCGACAGGGAAGCCATGGGAGTGAAGCCAGCTCTTCTGGCGACCACGATCCTGGATCATGTGCACGACGTCCACGCCCGGCCGCAACGGAGCCAGTGCCGCGGCAGCCTCCAGCGTGGCGAGCGGAATCTGCTCTATCTCCAGCGTGACGACGTCACAGCCGCGGGCCAGCTCGGCTGCAGCGTCCGCGTCGGCGTACGGCGCGGTGATCAACCGCGATGCCATCGGGCCGGCGGGGCAATCGGGATCGGGATCCATGACGGCGATGTCGTAACCCATGGAGCGGGCAGCGAACGCCGTCATCCGTCCAAGTTGGCCGCCGCCCAGGAAGCCGATGGTCGCGCCGGGTAGTATCGGGGAGTGGTCCTTCATGGAACGGGGAGTTCAGGCAGTTCCTGGCCACGCACCAGGTCGGCGCGGGCCTGCCGCCACTGCCTCAACCGCTCGCGCACATCGGAGCGCTGAAGACCCACGATCTCCGCTGCCAGGATGGCCGCGTTGAGCGCGCCCGGCTTGCCGATGGCCAGAGTGCCAACGGGTACGCCGGCGGGCATCTGGACAATGGAAAGCAGGGCGTCAATTCCCTGCAGCATCGTGGCTGGTACCGGAACACCAAGCACTGGTACGAGCGTCTTCGAGGCGACCATGCCAGGAAGGTGCGCAGCGCCACCGGCGGCAGCTATGATCACCTGAAGTCCACGGCTTTCCGCATCCCCGGCGTATTCGAACATCCAGTCCGGAGTGCGGTGGGCGGAGACGACCCGCGCCTCGTACGGCACGCCGAGTTCGGCGAGCAGGCTGCACGCCGGTTCCAGGTATGGGTAATCGGAGGTGCTGCCCATGATGACGCCAACCAGTGGCGGATCGACCGGCGCGGCGGGTGTGGAAGGATGCTGGGCTGACGGGGCGGGCGAATCTGACATGCGCCTTGGCGGACAGATGAGGACGGCGGCAGGGCACTCGGGGCGTTGCTGCCGTCGGCATTGGGCCGGTTCAACGCACGAGTTGCGTCACCACCGGCCGGCTCATCGGGAAATATGCGTGGCGCACGCCGCGCTGGCGACCGGCAGGAGGCGCGAGAGCCGTTCGTGCCGCGTATCGCCGGCGTTGGCCGGTCAGTCGTCGTGGATGACGACGCAGTCGCGGCCGGCGGCCTTGGCCTGGTACAGAGCGGTATCGGCGCGGCTCATCCAGTCATCCAGCGATTCGCCGTGGCGTAGCGCGGCTATGCCCACCGACAGCGATAGCCGGAGATCGCTGGCCCTGGATGGGAGTGTCAGAACACGCACCGCTTCGCAGACGCGCTCGGCCTGCCGGAGTGCCGCATCATTGGGCGAGTCGCGCATGATCGCGGCGAATTCGTCGCCGCCATACCGGCAGACGAAATCGCAACGGCGCAGGAACACTCTGGCGAGTGCTCGCGCGACTTCCCGCAGCGCCATGTCGCCCACCTGATGTCCGTGACGGTCGTTGAGTTGCTTGAAGCCGTCGACGTCGATCATGAGGAGGCAGGTCGGCGTGGCGACAAAGCTGTTGAGCTGCAGGACCCGATCGGCGAAATCATCGAACTCCTTGCGGTTCGGCAATTCCGTGAGCGGGTCGAGCGAGCTCGTACGCCGCTCTTCCTCCAGCTGTCGCGACAGCGACCGCAGTTGTGCCCCCAGCGCCGCGGTCTGCTCGCGCTGGCGTGACTGGCGAGCACTCAGCACCTCGTCGAACACATCCAGCGTCCGTTCCGCCACGCGCCGCAGGTCGGCCGCCGAGCCGCCCTGCGTTGCCGCACGGAGCATCCTGAGCTGTTCGGATGTGGTCTCCTCTTCCTTTCTATCGTCCAACATCGCCAGATGCAGGGAACTGACAAAGCTCCAGATCGTCTCGCGAAGCTGTTCCATGGTGGAACTGATTGCCTCGCCTTCCGACCGCCGGTGTTCGCCGAAAGCACGGCCGAGCGCCCTCCAGTCGCGGGGGCCGCTCTGCTCTCCATCTCCGAGGGCCTGACCAAGCGTGGCATGACGAACCCAACGCTCCACTTCGGCGAGCGTCCGCTCGGCAGTGGATACCTCGGTGTCGATGGCAAAACGGCCGTATGCCCTCAGGATCGTCACCAACGTGTCCAGCGCTTCGTCGCCATCGCGTCCTTCACGTACCGCGGGCGAAGACGCATTGCCCTGCATGGTCGATGCTGCGCTTGGAGAGGATTGCCGCCGGAAGATCATGCAACGAATCGCGGTAGGGTGGGCGGACGCAGCATGCGCTGCAGTAAAGAGACGACTCACGAGCCGCAGGGACACAGCCGGATACGGAGAGGCGGGAGCGCCACGTGGCACCCCCGCCTCTCCAAGCTCCCCAGGTAGGACTTGAACCTACGACCCTCCGATTAACAGTCGGATGCTCTGACCAACTGAGCTACTGGGGAATGTGCGGCGGAAGCTAGTCGGGCGCTGTGATAGCGTCAAGACGATCGATTCCCAAGAGGCGCTCCAGGAAGAGGCCGACGACGAGCTGGTGGTCCCACTCAGCCTGCGTGCGCCGGCCCGCGTCGGCGGCGGCTGCCCGGATAGCTCCCGGCAGGCCGGGATGCCAGCGGCTCCAGCACCGTTCGCAGCCACCTGCCGGTGTGTGACGCTTCTACCTCCAACAGCTCCTCCGGCCGGCCCATGGCCACCACACGCCCGCCTCCGCTCCCACCCTCCGGCCCCAGGTCGATCACCCAGTCGGCCAGTTTAATGACGTCCAGGTTGTGCTCGATGAGCACCAGGGTATGGCCGTGGGCGACCAGGCGGTCCAGGACGTCGGCGAGCTTCCGGATGTCCTCGAGGTGCAGGCCGGTGGTGGGTTCGTCCAGGATGTAGAGCTTCTTGCCGCTCGTCCGGCCGGCGAGGGACAGTTGCCGGGCGATCTTGAGTCGCTGCGCCTCGCCGCCGGACAGCGTCGTGGCAGGCTGCCCGAGACGGAGGTACCCCAGTCCAACCTGCTGCACGTGCCACAGCGCCTGACCCAGTTTCTCTTCCCTCGGGAACGTCCGGATGGCCTGATCCACTGTCAGTTCCAGGACGTCGGCAATGCTGCGACCATTCACCCTGACCTCGAGCACTTCCGGCTTGAAGCGACGAGCGCCGCAGGCTTCGCAGGGCACGTGCACGTCGGCCATGAATACCATCTCGACCTCCAGATAGCCCGCTCCCTCGCAGGTCTCGCAACGCCCGCCAACGGTGTTGAAGCTGAAGGTCCCGGCGGTGTAGCCGCGTTGGCGGGCGAGTGGGCTGGCGGCGAAGATGCGCCTGATCTCGTCATACGCCTTCACGTAGGTGGCCGGATTGGAGCGCGGCGAGCGACCGATCGGTTCCTGATCGATCAGCACCACGTCATCCAGCGACTCCCAGCCGCTCAGCTCGCCGAATTCGCCAACCGTCTCCCCGAGGTGGAGCCTGGCGGAGTGCTCGCCGTGGAGGCGGGTCTCCAGCGCGCGGTAGAGGACATCGTGAATCAACGTGCTCTTCCCCGATCCGGACACACCGGTCACCACCGTCATCGCGCCCAGTGGGATGCGGACATCGTCGCCGCGCAGGTTGTGCTCGCGGGCGCCGCGAAGGGTGAGCCAGCGCGGACCTGCTGGCCGTCTCTCGGCAGGTACGGGGATGGAGCGCTCACCGGTGAGGTAGGGCCCGGTAAGCGGGCTCTCCGAGACGCGTGACATGGGGCCGGCAAAGACGAGTTCTCCCCCCCGTTCCCCGCTGGCTGGTCCCAGTTCCACCATGTAGTCAGCCTGGCGAATTGCATCCAGGTCGTGCTCCACCACGAGCACCGTGTTGCCGCCGTCACGTAACTGATGCAGCAATCCCAGCAGCCGACCCATGTCGCGAGGGTGGAGGCCGATGGAAGGTTCGTCGAGGACGTACAGGGTGTCGACGAGCCGCGATCCGAGCGAGTTCGCCAGGGCTATCCGCTGCGCCTCGCCGCCGGACAGGGTGCGCGTGGCGCGGTCCAGGGTGAGGTAGGTCAGGCCCACGTCGCGCAGGAAACGCACGCGCGCTGCGGCATCGGCAAGTACATGAGCGGCCACGCTGGCCTCGAATGGCGTCAGTACGAGAGTGCTCATCCATGCCAGCAGCGCGTCGATTGGCAGCGCCGCCACGCTGGCAATCGTCCGGCCGTCGATGAGGACGGCGAGCGCCTCGGGTTGCAGACGCGTGCCGTGGCAGGATGGACACTCGAGGGCGCTCTGGTACTGCCGCAGGAAGACGCGGATGTATTGCTTGTAGCGCTTTTCCTCGAGGCCGCGAAGGAACGGCAGGATACCCGTCCAGCCGCGACCCTTGCCGTGCAGCAGTCGCTCACGTTGCGCCGCTGACAGCTCGGCCCATGGAAGATCCAGGGAAATTCCCTCCCGACCGGCGAGGTCGGCGAGCATGCGTCGCCTGGACTCGTACCGCGGCTTGGTCCACGGGTCGATCGCCCCCTCACGCAGGCTTCGGTCGGGATGGGGAACGATGAGCGACTCGTCGTACTCCAGCACGGCGCCGAAACCGTTGCAGGTGGAGCAGGCGCCGCGCGGGTTGTTGAAGGAGAAGAGCTGGGGAGTGGGCGCCGGGAGGCGGGTACCGTCATCGGGGCACTCGAATCGCTCGGTGAAGTTGAGCCTCGATACTGCCGCACCGTCGAACGGAGAGGGAACGGCCTCGCCGAGCAGCACCGTGCAGTCGCCGTCGCCCTCCCGGAATGCCGTCGCAACGGCGTCGGCAATACGGCCGCGACTATCGGGTGCTACTACCAGGCGATCCACGACGACGAGCACTTCCCCGGCCGCCGTCAGGTCCACTCCCGCCGACTCCAGGTCGTCCAGATGGGCCACCTTGCCGTCCAGCGACAATCGTACGAAGCCCTGTGCCCGGAGATTCTCGGCGACCACCACCGAGCGCACCTTCGACGACATGCGCAGTGGGAACGCGACCATGAAACGCGTACCGGCTGGCAGGTCGAGGACTCGCGCGGTCACCGATTCCACCGTGTCGGGACTCAGTTCACGTCCGCAGATGGGACAGAACGTACGTCCGATTCGAGCCCAGAGCAGCCGCAGGTAGTCGTAGATCTCGGTTGCCGTGCCGACGGTTGAGCGGGCCGTCCTGGTGGGATTCTTCTGCTCTATCGCGACTGCTGGCGAGAGCCCCTCTATGAGGTCCACATCGGGCTTCTCCATCCGCTCCAGAAACTGCCTGGCGTAGGCGGACAGCGATTCGACGTAGCGCCGTTGCCCTTCGGCGTAGATGGTATCGAAGGCGAGCGAGGACTTTCCGGAGCCCGACGGACCAGTGATCACGGTGAAGGTCCGACGGGGAATGCTCACGTCGAAGCCCTTCAGGTTGTGCTGCCGCGCGCCGCGGACGATGATGGCGTCTTTCACCTGTAGGAATCTAAGACGCGGCACCCGTCCGGGGGCCCGTGCCGATCAGTTGTCAGCGTTCTGCGCCCGGCGACGCAGGTAGCGCACTGTGAAGCGCACGCCGAGCAGCACGATGATCGCCCCGAGCGTGGCGAGGAGCACTGAACGCATTCCGAGCGGGCCGCCCGGCGACTCGGCAATTCCAAGAGCAGAGCCGAGAAGACCGCCGACGAATGCGCCGGCGGTCCCCAGTAACGTTGTGACTATGCACCCAGGAAGGTCGCGTCCTGGCACCAGGAACTTGGCCAACGATCCTGCCACCAGCCCCAGGACGATCCAGGATAGCCACGGTGCCAATCAATGTCTCCCGATGCTGCCGACGTGCGAGGCCGTCTCAGACGGTACTGGAACGGGTCGTCATCCGGTATATCCACAGCAGGAGCAGGGCACCGATGATGGCCAGGAGAATGCTCCAGACGGAGAAACCAGTGAGGCCCGTGCCGGTGATGAGACTTCCCAGGAATCCTCCCAGGAACGCGCCTATGATACCAATGAGCATCGTTACTATGATGCCGCCCGGGTCCTTGCCCGGCATGATGGCCTTGGCGATGGCGCCGGCTATGAGCCCCAGCACGATCCAAGTGATCACTCCCATGATTTCCTCCTAGAGTCGCGGTTCGGCGTTACTTAGATTTCATGCAGTGCAACCGTCATACCACGTCAGCCCGGAGTGGAAGCCTGTCACCCGTCAAGCCTGCCTGATTCACCGCCGACGCCCGGTTGGCCATCCTTCGGACTCTCGCCGGAGGGGAAACCTCGCGTTGGATCGAGCTGTGGTTGCCGGCCAGGTCAATGGCTCGCTTGCCCTCCGTGGGTCGGCATCCGGCGGGCTGGCATGACGGCTCCCGGGCCGCTTGCCCCGCCCATGGACGGGGAATAGTTTGTGCTGGCGCCAGTGACAGGGCCAGCAGTTCCGACACGTGGTGCATCCTCACACTTCGCGCGAGCGTCTCGCTATCCTCCGTCAGTCCAGAGGACGACGCCAGGCCGGCGACGCTGCCGGGGCATCTCACCAGGATCGCTAGTGCAACTCTCGGTTGGTGCTCGCACGGATGTCGGCATGATCCGTTCGGGAAATGAGGACAACTTCTTTGCCGACATCAGCGGTCATCGCGGGTTGTTCGTGGTGGCCGATGGAATGGGGGGACATGCCGCGGGTGAGGTGGCCAGTGAGATGGCCGTGCACATCCTCACTCGCGAGCTGCTTCAGTCTGCGTTCGAGGAAGCGCGAGCCAACGAGTGCGTCGCTGAAGCCCTCCGGCACGCCAACGCGGCGATCTATCAGCGCACCACCGACGAGGTCGAGAAGCAGGGGATGGGGACCACCGCGTCTGTCCTCCTGATGCTCGGAACCCGTTACGTGATCGGCCAGGTTGGCGATTCCCGTATCTACTTGCTGCGCGACGGCCGGCTACGGCAGGTGACCAAGGACCATTCCTACGTTCAGGAACAGGTTGATGCCGGCCGGCTGACCGAGGAGCAGGCGCGCTACCACCCGTATAGCAATGTCATCACTCGCTGTGTGGGGGCGAGCGCGGCTGTGGAGCCTGACGTGTATGAGGGCGAGGTTCAGGCCGGAGACGTCTTCCTGGTTGCCAGCGACGGCCTGACCGGCATGGTTGACGATCGTCGGCTGCAGCAGCTGCTTCTTTCCCGATCCAGCCCGTCGCGCGTGGTGGACGTACTTATCGCTGAGGCGAATGCCAGGGGTGGCCTGGACAACATCACGGCCGTGGTGGTCCAGGTCAACTCGGTCGACGATGATTGCGATCCCGGCGATGGGAGGGCGTGTTGAGCGGCGACGGAGAGGACCTTCCCACGGTCGGCCAACTCGCCGACCTCTACCTGGGCAACCTCCTGTACTCGCTGGAGTCGACCGCGCTCAGCCTGGACGAGCAGGGCAGGGAGCCTGATGCCGCATTCTATCGCGGTATCGCGCGCAAGCTGGCCGAGGCTCATGGACGCGCCTCCCGCAGCGCCCGTCGGTCACCAGGCGAGGGCTGAGCGGCATCAGCGCAGCAACGGGCCTCCGCTGGTCACTGCCGCACGCACGTCGGCGGCGGGGAGGGTGAGAAGAGCCAGCAGCCGGTCGGTAGGCAGTTCCATGCGGCGCGCGGTGAAGACGCGGAGCCAGCGGGCCGTGCGATACAACTCTTCGGACAGTCGGGGCAGGTTCATCGCCGCCGGCCAACCTGCCGATGTCAGCCGCCTCACCCCGCCGGAACGACCCAGTACGGGCAGGTCGAGGCCGAGCATCTGCGTTTTTGCCGGGAAGTCGAGAATGAGCTCCCCTGCGGCCATCCCCAGCTCGGATGCCAGTGCATCCTCCACCGAGACCGCCAGTTCCCGATCATCGGCGATCCACTCCGCGGCACCTTCGGTGAGTTCGGCCGCGGGGCACTCGAGGGCCCGCTTGTAGAGCCGCCGCTCCCGCAGTGCCCGGAGCAGGGGCGGAGCGACCGGCATTTCCAGCTCATGCAGCAACCCTTCATCGGTGTAGGCGGCGAGAGCAGACGGGTCAACCCGCTCGCCGCGTAGCGCGTCGTCCACCAACCGTTTGTACATGGCCGTCGCGGAACGCACGGCGTGGTGCCAGTACACGTTGCGGTACATCTGGTACTTGGCAAAGAGCAACGATTCCAGCGCCGCCAACCCCTTCTCCCGCACACCGATGCAGGGACGGCCACTGTCCGGGTCATCCACCAGGACCAGGGAATGGAGAAGCCGATCGACGTCCACCTCGCCGTAGGGTACGCCGCACATCAGCGCATCGCGCTTCAGGTACTCGATCTTGTCGAGGTCCAGCGACCCTGAGATCAGGCCCTGAAGCGGGCTGTCGCTGGTGCCGCAGATGAGCTCCAGCACCCGCGTGGGAGCGTCGGCTCCCAACCCCTGCTGCAGGATGTGAGCGACGTCCCCGGTAGTGATGAGTGGGCGGGCGACAGTCTCGTGGTGGGGCGCGCCTATCTCCTCCAGCGCGTGCGAGAATGGGTAGTGCCCAACATCGTGGAGCAATGCTGCCGAGCGGACGATGGGCAACTCATCCTCATCGATGCCAGCCAGCGCGTCGCTCTCCTGAAGCAGGGAGAGCGTGTGGCGGGCGAGATGGTACGCGCCCAGGGCATGTTCGAACCTGGAGTGTGTGGCGCCCGGGTACACGAGGTACGTCAGACCCAGTTGGCGCACATAGCGCAGTCGCTGGAAGACAGGAGTATCCACCAGTCGCAGCGACAGTGCATCGACGCGGATGTTGTTCCAGAGAGTGTCGCGGATTATCTCGAAATGGGCTGGCATGTCGGCTAATTCTATCGCGATCCGCGGTCACCACCATCTGCCGTCGCCAGCGGCGTCCCGGCCGCGATCAGGCCGGGACCGACGATGGGCCGCCGTGCTCGCGCACGCCGGCCCATTCGCGGACGTTCATGCAATGTGGTGTGGAAGGGGGCAGCCAGGACATCGCCGGATACCCCCGATCCAGCATCACCCGTGCACACCCGGCTCAGCCGCGCGGACCGGCCTCGTGAATCTGGCTGGAGACACGATCGGCGAAGCGCTCGAAGTTCGTCCGGAACATTCCGGCGAGCTTCCTCGCCTGCTCGTCGTAGGCGGCTGGGTCGGCCCACGTTTCACGGGCGTGCAGAACCTCGGTCGGTACACCGGGCACCGTTTCCGGAACCGCCAGGCCAAAGATCGGATCGGTCTGGGTCGCCACGTCGTCGAGTTGTCCACCCAGCGCGGCCCGGACCATCGCACGGGTGTAGGAAAGCTTCATGCGCTTGCCGACACCGTATGCACCGCCGCTCCATCCGGTGTTCACAAGCCATACCCGCGAACCATGCTCGCGCAGCAGCTCGCCCAGCATCTCGGCGTACTTCGTCGCATGCCAGACGAGGAAGACGTCGCCGAAGCAGGCGCTGAACGTTGCCTGTGGTTCGGTCACTCCGCGCTCGGTCCCGGCGACCTTGGCGGTGTAGCCGCTCAGGAAGTAGTACATGGCCTGCTCAGGAGTGAGGCGCGAGATGGGTGGCAGCACTCCGAACGCATCGGCGGTAAGGAAGATCACGTTCTTCGGATGCCCACCCAGTCCGTCGGGCGCGTGGTTCTGGATGTACTCGATCGGGTATGAAGCGCGGGTATTCTCCGTTATGCTCTGGTCATTGAAGGAGACCTGGCGGGTGTGCTCGTCGAGGACGACATTCTCGAGAATGGTCCCGAACATCTGGGTGGTCTGATAGATGTCCGGCTCGGTTTCCGGCGTCAGGCCGATCACCTTGGCGTAGCAACCGCCCTCGAAGTTGAAGACGCCGTTCTCCGACCAGCCATGCTCATCATCGCCTATGAGCGCACGGTCCGGGTCGGCCGAGAGCGTGGTCTTGCCGGTCCCCGAGAGCCCGAAGAAGAGGGCCGTCTTTCCGTCGCTGCCGATATTGGCCGAGCAGTGCATGGAGAGGACGCCTTCCTTCGGCATCATGTAGTTCATGACCGTGAACATCGCCTTCTTGAGCTCACCGGCGTACCGGGTACCGCCGATCAGGATCATCCGCCGCGCAAGGTTCAGCACGATGAACGTGCCGGTGCGGGTGCCATGGCGCGCCGGATCGGCCTGCATCTCCGGTGCGTGCAGGACGGTGAAGTTGGGGGCGAACGAATCCAGCGTCTGGGGCGCCGGCCTTATGAACATGTTGCGGACGAAGTTCGCCTGCCACGCGTTCGGCGTCACGTAGCGCACGGCGAGCCGGTGCTTCTCGTCGGCGCCGCAGAAGAGGTCCTCGATGAAGAGTTCGGGCTGCCCGTCCAGGTATTTCCTGACGTCGGCCACGAGTGTGTCGAAGTGCTCCTCGGACATGGGCTGGTTGATCTTCCCCCAATCCACATCGGCTTCAGAACCGGGCTCCCGGACGACGAACTTGTCCTTGGGAGAGCGCCCCGTATGTGGTGCGGTCACGGCAACGAATGGTCCCATCAAGGCGAACCGACCCTCGCCGCGTCGCGCCGCGGCTTCCATGAGCTCAGGCGTGATGAGGTTCCAATGAACCGTGCCGGTGGGTGCCAGTCCCTGCTCGTCGAGTGTCTGCCGGCCCTGTCGCGCCGAAGCCTGAGCGCTCGCGGCCGGCTGCGTCTGAGTAGCCATCATGTCCCATCCCCGTGAAAGTTGAAGGCCGCCGCTCACGCGCCCACAGGCGCGTCGTCCGGAAGCTGTGATCGATGCTGAGCGTCCACGACCGCCACGGCGATCATGTTCACTATCTCCTCCACGCTCGCTCCCTGCTGCAACACGTGCACCGGCCGACGCATCCCGACCAGGATCGGTCCGATCGCGGTGGCCCCGCCCAGCTTGTGCAACAACTTGTAAGCTATGTTTCCAGCGCTCAAGTTGGGAAAGATGAGGACGTTTGCCGGGCCCGTGAGGTTGCTGAACGGATAAATGCTCTGCAGCGCCGCGGCGTCCATCGCTATGTCGGCCTGGATCTCGCCGTCCACCTCGAGTCCCGGTTCACGCTCGCGCAGGATGGCGACCGCTCGTGCCACCTTCTTCGGCTCCGCGTGGCGCACCGACCCGAAGTTGGAGAACGACAGCATGGCGACCCTGGGCGTGAGTCCCAGGGTCCGCACCAGCCAGCTCGTCGAGGCAGCGATCTGCGCCAATTCCTCGGCGGTCGGGTCGATGTTCACCGTCGTATCGCCGCAGAAGACCACATGTTTCTCGAAGACCAGCATGTAGACGCCACTGACTATCCCCACCCTGGGGTGCGCGCCGATGACCTCGAGAGCCGGCCGCAGTGTCTCCGGATAGTGCAGGCTCACACCGGAAACGAGAGCGTCCGCGTCACCGCAGCTCACCATCTGGGCGCCGAAATAGATGGGGTTGGCGAGTCGCTGACGGGCACCGGCCAGGTTCAGGCCACGGCGCCGACGGTGCTCCCAGAGCAGTTCGGCATAGCGGTCGCGGTCGCCTGACGTGGCCGGGTCCACGACCTCGATCTCGGCAATGGAGATCCGGCTACGGGTCGCGATCTCCCGGATGGTATCCGGATTCCCGATCAGGATGGGAAAGGCGATTCCCTCATCCCGTATGATCTGCGCCGCCCGGATGATCGTCGGATTTTCCCCTTCCGGGAATACGACACGTTTGGGGCTACCCTTCGCACGGTTCATGATGCCGCGCATGACGCCGCGAGCCTTGCCCATCCTCTCTTCCAGTTGCTCCCGATACTCGTCCGGTTCCACTGCCTGGCGCGATACACCGGAAGCCACCGCGGCCCATGCCACCGCCGGCGCCACCCAGAGAAGGACGCGGGGGTCGAAGGGGAAGGGAATCAGGTATTCAGGCCCGAAGTGTACCGAGCGAAGCCCGTAGAGCGCCGCGACGCTGTCCGGCACGCTCTCCCGGGCAAGCGCGGCGAGAGCACGCGTGGCGGCCATCTTCATCTCCTCGTTGATCTCGGTCGCCCGCACGTCCAGTGCGCCGCGAAAGAGAAACGGGAAGCCGAGCACGTTGTTGACCTGATTGGGATAGTCGCTCCGCCCGGTGGCGATGATCGCGTCGGGGCGCGCCGCGCGCACCTCATCCGGCATGATCTCGGGAACCGGATTGGCCAGCGCGAAGACGATCGGCTTGTCGGCCATGGTGAGGAGCATCTCCGACGTTACCGCACCGCCCACCGAGAGGCCGACGAAGACGTCGGCGCCGGCCAGCGCCTCGGCCAGCGTGCGACGGTCGGTCTGGACGGCGAAGCGTGCCTTGTAACGATCCATGTCATCTGCACGACCGGAATGGATGACGCCCTGCCGATCGCACATCAGGATCTGCTCTCGCTGAACCCCCAGTCGCACATAGTGCTCGGCAGTGGCCATGGCAGCCGCCCCGGCGCCCGAGAAGACCACACGAACATCCTCGATCCTCTTGTCCACCAGGTCCAGCGCGTTCAGGAGTGCGGCGCCGGAAATGATGGCCGTGCCGTGCTGGTCGTCGTGGAAGACCGGGATGCTCAGGGTCTGTCGCAGCCGCTCCTCGATGTAGAAGCAGTCGGGAGCGCGTATGTCCTCCAGGTTTATGCCGCCCACGGTGGGCTCCAGCAGCTCACAGAACCGGATGACGTCGTCAGGATCCTCGGACCCGACCTCGAGATCGAACACGTCGAGGTCGGCGAACTGCTTGAAGAGATTGGCCTTCCCTTCCATCACCGGCTTCCCGGCCAGGGCGCCTATGTTGCCTAGCCCGAGCACCGCGGTGCCGTTGCTGACGACGGCGACAAGGTTGCCCTTGGCGGTGTAGCGGTAGACGTCCTCGGGGTTCTCCTGGATCGCCAGGCAGGGCTCAGCGACGCCTGGCGAGTACGCCAGCGAGAGGTCGCGCTGGTTGTTGAGCGGCTTGGTCGCGATGACGGCGATCTTGCCTGGTCGCCCTGATTCGTGGTATTCGAGTGCGTCCGCGCGTTTCATATACTCCTGAACACGGCGACGCCGGTGTCCGCGCCGTTTCCTCAGCCTCATGCAAGTAGAGGCGACGGCCGACATCCGGCTTGGTGAAAGCCCGGTTCCGCACGGCTGAGGCGAGCGGTGGGCGTTACTTCCTATCCTTGAAGGTTAGCGGAACAGGCACCCCCCGGTCAACGCGCCGGGCGGGCCGGCACTCCAGCCCTCGCTCCTGGCGCGCCCTTGCAAGCAGTGGTTCAGAGCTTCAGCGATGCCGGCCGATGCAGCACGTAGCGGAGTGTGGCCGCGTCTCGCCGGGACGGAGCGAGCGAGGTCGGCGCGGCGTACATGAGATCTGCCGCGTCCGGGCTGTGCCCACCAATCCCGAAGGCGTGCCCGAGTTCGTGGGCGACAATGGCATCCAGGGCTGGCTGGCGGGAAAGCATGGCGTGGTCGATCACGATCGCAATCTTGACCCGGCCCGGCACGCCGGCCTGAGTCAGGGGAAGCGTGCGCGCCGTGTCGCCTGCCGCACAGAGGACCGTTCGCCCGGTGGAAGTTGCGATCGAGGAGGTGCAGACGTCCCACGCCACCAGCGGCGGTGCGTCGGTGTACTGCACCACCACGTCCGCCTCAGCGGCGCTGTCGACCAGGCGAGGTCGCAATTCCCCGTAGCGCCAGGTGGCAGTCCAACCTGCCAGTCCGCGCTCCACGCTGGCTCGCAGGTCCATCCGGGGCGCGGAGCCCTGACTCGTCGCGCCCTGCCCGGTGGTGTCGACATGGATCGCTACCGCGGCGCCGAGCGTCCAGCGATAGAGCCGGCCGTCGGTGAGTCTGGTCGGGTCATACGCCGGGTTCTCACCTGGCGCTGTGGGCGTCTCGCACGCGCTGGTCATCGCGAGGGCTGACAACAGCGCCACCAACAACCCCGGCGACGACACGGCGCGTTTGCGAAGATCAGAACGCATGCGTCACACCTGCCACGAGCCGGGCGACCCCGCCTGCCCGGCCAACCGAAGGACGCAGGCGGTAACCCTGCCCCGTGACCGCCAGACCCCAGGCCGACGAGGACGGCCACAGCGTCAGGGTGGCTTCGGCCGCCGGTGAGACGACGGACTCTTCCAGCGGAGCGATCGACCGGCTGGCTCGCAACCAGACAAGCCCGCCGCCAGCAGTCAGGCTCGCCAGGCCGCCGGGCAAGGGCAGGGAGGCGGTGGCAAGCAGGTCGCCCTGCCACATCCGCCCGCCGGACCAGCGCTCCGGCCCATCGCGGAGTCTGAGCGAACCGCTGGCCAGGCGGGCGAGTATTCCCCCGTTCAGAGCTCCTGCCCGCCAGAGGTCCGGGGAGAATTGTGCGGACAAGGTTGCGGCCGGCGAGACCCGGACGGTGGTGCCGTTCCCGTCCACCATGAGCGGGCTCGTCAGGCCGACACCTGCCATCAGCGTGACGTTCGAAGTGCGAGTATGCTGCCCCGAGAGGACCATCGGGACCATTCCGAAGGCGATCGTCAGGACGGCGCTGATCACGCGCCGACGGAGTGGCATGGTGGACGCACCCGTCGTCGCCACTACCTCCGACAGTACATCACGTCGCAACGACCGGTCAGCCGACAGGTGCGTCACCGCCGGCACTGGCGTAGCTGCGCAGGAGTGCGAGCATTCGCCGGTCGGTAACCTCCGGCTCCAGCTTGGGTGTCTCGATCACCCGCGCGACCGTCGCCAGCCGGGGGTCGGTCATGATCCGCTGGAATGGAAGTGCTCCCAGGGAGCCCTCGCCGATCAATTCGTGCCGATCCTTGCGCGAGGCGAAGGGAGTCTTGCTGTCATTCAGGTGCAGCATCCTCAGCCGGTTCAACCCGATCACGTCGTCGAAGCGACTGATCACGCCATCGTAGTCGCTCACCAGGTCGTATCCGGCGGAGTAGACATGGCAGCTATCCAGGCAGACACCCACCCGATCGCGAAGATGCGACGGCACGCGCCCGATCAAATCGGCGAGTTCCTCGAATGTCGCGCCCAGTACGGTACCCTGGCCGGCGGTCGTCTCGAGCAGGAGCATGGTCGTCGGCCGCGTGTGTTCGAGCGCCTCGACGATGCCATCGGCGTTGCGGGCGATGCCGCTGGCCCGATCGTCCATGTAGTTGCCCGGGTGTGACACGAGGTAGTCGAGCCCGAGCGCGCTGCTCCGGCGCAGCTCCGCCTCGAAACTCGCGATGGAGCGAGCACGAAGTGTGGGGTCAGGAGAGGCCAGGTTGATGAGATAGCTGTCGTGCGCGCAGGTGACCCTCGCGCCACTTGCGATCACCGCCGTCCGGAACGACTCGATCTCCTCAGTCTCACACTCACGCTCGGCCCATCTGTTGGCCTGCTTTGTGAAAAGCTGGAAGGCGTCGGCGCCGATCAATGTCGCGCGAGGAGGGGCGTTCGCCGTACCGCCGGCACTCGACACATGCGCGCCCAGCGGCGGCTCCCGTGTTGGCGACGCGGACGTCTTCATCGATCCGGCGGCGACGGTTCCGGTGTTCATCGTCTGTTGCCCTTGAGCCATTCCAGTGGGTCCACCGCCGCCCCGCGATCCCGGCGGATCTCGAAGTGGAGGTGTGCGGGAAGGTCGGGGTCGGCCGAGCCCACCACGCCCACCGTCTGACCCTTGCGAATCTTCGCGCCCACGGCGACTTCCGCCCGGGCGAGCGAACCGTACACGGAGTAGTCACCGCCGCCATGCTGGATGATGACCGTCAATCCGTAGGTGCCGATCGCCTCCGCCAGCACGACCTCGCCATCGGATATGGCCACCACTCGCGTACCCGATGGAGCGGCGATTCCGATGCCATTCCATCGCGTGGTGGTGTTGTTCGGATTCACCACGCGGCCAAAGCGGTAGATTATGTCGCCCTCCACCGGCCAGTCCAGCTTCCCGATGTCGCTCGTACGGATGGTGCTTCGCGCGGCAGCGGCGGCGGCCGCCGGCGCATCCGTCCGGCTCGCCGCCAGCCGCCTGGCTTCCTCGAGTGCGGAGATCACGTCGCGAACCCTCGCCTCGTCGCGTGCTATCTGCGTCAGGCGCTGCTGGGTCTGCGTCGCCGTCCGACGTGTCTGGGCCAGGGTGCGCGTCCGGGCCTGCTCCAGCGATCGCAGGCGCATCTCCTCCTGGGCCTTGTCGGATCGGTTGGTGGCCACCTCATGCTGCAGTTGGACCAGCAACAGGCGCTGCTTCTCGATCCGGTCCCTGAGGACGACAACCTGCTCCATCAGGTGTCGATCGTGCCGGGCGAGCAGGTGCAGGTACTTGTAGCGAGCCAGCAGTTCTCCGAACGATTGGGCGGAGAGTAGCGCTTCGACGTCGAACATCGCACCGCGCTTGTAGATGTCGCGCACGCGACGGCGCAGCGTGCTCCGCTTCTCCTGCAACTGCAGCTCGGCGTCGGCGACGCGGGTCGTGGCCGAGTCGACCTCGGCGTTGAGCGCGAGAAGTTGCTCGTCGAGTGAGGCCACCAGTCGCGCCGTGGCCGCTGCCTGATTCTCCAGGTTGCGCACCTCGGCGGAGAGATCGCGTACGCTTCCCTGAAGGTCGCGCATCTTGCGCTGGAGTTCCTCGCGTTCACGACGGATGCGGTCCAGCTCATCTCGCTGTTGGCGGAGCCGGGCCTCCGGAGTATTCTGGGCAGCGAGCGGAGGTGCGATGGCGGCGAGGACGAGTCCTCCGCCCACGGGGAGCAGGCAGGCGAGCAGCAGGCGGCGGGCGCAGAGACGCAGCCGTGACCCCCTGACACGTCCACGATGCGCGTTCATATGCGCCGCAGGTGACGCCCCACCGAGACCGAGCTGGCCATCAGTCCGAGCAGCGCACCCGCGAGCAGTCCGAGGAGCGCTGTGCGGCTGTCGAAGAAGGCTGTCGGGATGACATAGCGGGTGATGGCGAGATGGGCGAACCAGGTGAGGACCAGGGCGAGCGTGCCGCCGAGCAATCCCTTGACCAACCCATCGAGCAGGAAGGGGCGGCGGATGTACCCGTCGGTGGCGCCGACCAGGCGCATGATGGCGATCTCCGGCGCCCGCGCCAGAACCGTCATGCGGATGGAAGCCCCGATGATGATGACCGCAACGGCGGCAAAGGTGAGCCCGAGCACCAGGCCGGCGGCAGCGGCCACGTTGCGCAGGTCGTACAGCTTCTCCAGCCAGTCGCGGCCGTAGCGCACGTCCTCGACGGCCGGAATGGCGCGTATGCGGGTCACCACCAGGGCCACCGTGTTCGGGTCACGGAAGCCTGGCTTGAGGCGGATCTCCAGTGACGCCGGGAGGAAACCGCTCTCGAAGACGTCGCTGAACTCGCCGAGTTCCTGGCGAGCCTTTTCCAGCGCCTGGTCAGGACTCAGGTAGTCCACCTGAGCCACTTCCGGATAGGCGCTGACCGCCGCCATGGCCGCCACGCGTTCGTCGTCCGTCGCACCATCCAGCAGGAAGGCTCGAACTTCCACGCGCTCCTCCACCTGCGCGAGGGCGCGCTGGATGTTCAGCGCCACGAGCCCGAACAGTCCCACCGCGAAGAGGGCGAAGGCGATCGTCACGACGCTCAGCAGGCTGAGGAGTGGCGCACGTCTCAGGCCGATGAACAGCTCGCGAGTGGCGGACATCAGCTGTTCTCCACCAGCGGCAGCGACTCGCCATCGCCCGCCGAATCGTGAATGACGCGTCCATCCGCCAGCTCTATGGTGCGGAAGTCGGCGCGGCGAATCAACTCCAGGTCATGGGTGGCCATGAGCACCGCCGTACCCCTCGCGTTGATCTCGGCGAGAAGCTCGAAGACGCCCCGGCTGGCGCGGTCGTCGAGGTTTCCGGTCGGTTCGTCGGCCACGAGCACGAACGGGTCGTTGACGATGGCGCGGGCAATCGCCACTCGCTGGCGTTCGCCACCGGAGAGCTCTCCCGGCATGCTGGTGCCCTTGGTGGAGAGCCCCACCTGATGGAGCGCACGGGCTACCCGGTCGCGGATCTTCGACCTGGGGGTGCCGATGACCTCGAGGGCGAAGGCGATGTTGGCCTCCGCGGTGCGATCCTCCAGCAATCGGAAGTCCTGGAAGACGATACCGAGCTTGCGTCGGAGCTTTGCCACGTCGCGCTGGGAAACTTCAATGGAGCGGTATCCACCCACGCGCACCTCTCCCGCGGTGGGTCGCTCGTCCATGTACACGTGGCGGAGGAGGGTACTCTTGCCGGCGCCGCTGGCACCGCTGAAGAAGACGAACTCACCCTTGGCTATGAAAAGTGAGACATCCATGAGCGCGGTAGTGCCGCGGCCATAACTCTTTGTGACATTGGTGAAGCGGATCATGCGACTCGCGAGATGCAGTGACGTGCCGGGGCTGCGAGGCGCCGGGTCAGTCCAGCGCTCGCTCGAAGTCGGCGATGAGGTCTTCCACGTTCTCCAGGCCGACGCTGACGCGCAGGAAACCATCGGGAATGCCGATGGCCGCCCGCTCCTCGCTCGACATGTGGGCGTGGGAGCTGTAACGCGGCTCGCTGAACAGCGAGTCGACTCCTCCCAGGCTGGCCGCATGCTTGACGAGCGTCAACCGTCTCACGAAACGATCGGTGGCCTCCGCGCCACCGGTCAGCTCGATTGCCATCATGCCACCAAAGCCGTCCAGCGTCTCCTTCGCCACGGCATGATCAGGATGGCCCGGAAGCCCAGGATAATGTACCCGCGCGAACGCGCTGTGCTCCGCACACCACTCGGCAAGCCGCAGCGCGTTGGCGTTCTGGCGCTCCACCCGTACGGCGAGAGTCTTCATTCCGCGCTCCAGCAGCCAGCAGGCAAACGGATCGGCCGCCTGGCCCCAGAGGATCATCTTCTGGCGTACCTCGTCGATGTACGAGGCTGTCCCCATCACCGCGCCGCCCAGGATGTCGTGGTGGCCGTTGAGATACTTGGTGGCGGACTGGATAACCACGTCAGCGCCGTGCTCCAGCGGCCTGAAGTTGATCGGGCTGGCAAAGGTGGAGTCCACCACCAGCGCGATCCCCTGTTCGGAGCTGATCTGCGATACCGTGCGCAGGTCCAGCACCCGACAGGTCGGGTTCACCGGTGTCTCCACGAAGATGGCCCGGGTGCGCGTACGGATGTTCCGCCTCCAGGCGCGCATGTCCATCGGGTCCACCAGCGTGACCTCGATTCCCAGCCCGGCAAACTCCTCCGTGAGCAGGCGGCGCGTGCCGCCATAGATCCAGGAGCTGCTCAGGATATGATCACCGGGCCGCAGGAGGGCCAGCAGGCCGCACGCGGTGGCGCCCATCCCGCTGCTCAGTATCAGCGCGTCTTCCGATCCCTCGAGCATCGCCAACCGACGCTGCACCAGTTCCAGGTTTGGCGTGTTGCCGTAGCGACCGTACTTGAGGCCCTCCTCCTGGCCAATCTGCTGGACGTAGTTGACCGACTGGAAGAGGGGCGGCACGATGGGCGAACCGGGTGCTCCGGCGCCCTCATCGGCGCCGCCGTGAAGGGCCAGGGTGGAGAGGCCAGCAGTCCGGGGAGTGGGTGGCATGAGGGTGGTTGGACAGACGTGACGAGGCGTCGGCCTCAGGCTGTATGATCTTCAGGCATTGCGGCCTGGAGCAGGAGGACGATCGAGATCCGGTTTCGCGAGGCGAATTATCTCGCTCACGGCGATGCCGGCTATGTCGCGTACGACGACACCGCCGCGGGGCAGGCTGTCGTCAATCTCGAGCTCGGCCAGTTCCTGCCGGCGGGGACCTCGAACCCAGACGAGCTCTCCATCGTTGAGCAGGCGGGTGCGCGCCTCGTTGGCGTTCAACCTGACCAGCGGGCCTCGCTCCGGATCGCCGGAGCGGGTGGACACGAAGCCGATCACCTGCAATGGAGGATTGTAGACCGTCACTGGATCCCCCGCGCGACGAGGGCGCTGCTGATGGCGATGTAACTGTCATCCAGCTTGATGGCCAGGCGACGCGCGCAGAGCGCATCGAGCGCCGAGAGGGTTTCCTGCAGGGTAGTGCCGATGGCCGCGGCGAGTGCGGCTGCGCTGTGCCGCCCCACCCGATCGAGCGACTCCCAGGTTGTCCGTTCCCGCTCGCCCAGTTCACCGACGACATGCACGCTTCCGTCCTCGGTCTGGATGAGAAGGACCAGGCCGCGGCGCTCGAGTACCGCCTCGATCGCTTCCAGATGTTCGTCTCGCACGCCGCGGAAGAGGAAGAAGCCAACTGGTGCGCCGGCGTCGGAGATACTGTGCAACAGCAGTTTCGCCACGACCTCGTCGGCGCACGAGAAATCGAGCAGCCCGACGTGCGAGAAGTCGATGACCGTGAGCGTTCGGTCGTGGATCTGCTCGAGTTGCTGCTCGATCTCCTGGCGCACGGCGGCGCCGGTGGGTCGCGTTACGAGGTCGCTATAGAGATGGCAGACACTACGCCGGAGCGCCCCGCCGACATCGATGTGATGATGAATCATCGGGCGCCCGCCGAGATTCGTTCGGGAATGGTTATCTGCATCTGGGCACCTGGAAAAGCTGAGAGCCCCTCGGCGAGGGGCACATCGTCGTCCCAGGGCGGGACGATGGATATGCGCGCGGTACCACTGCGAATGGACAGCTTGCCGTCCCACTTGCCAATGAATCGACGGACTCCCGCCAGCCCCTGCCCGCGGCCTGGATCACGGAATCGACTGACGCCCCTGATCACCGCCTCTTCGAGCGCCATCGCATCGTCCCAGCGGGCAGTGCGCGGCCGGCCATGGGCCGACTCCAGCGACCTCCGGAAGCCGATCCCGGCGTCGCAGACGGCGATCACGACCACGCGGCGACCCAGTCGCTTCTGCCACCTGTAGGTCTGGACGGCAACCCACCCGCCACGTCCGGCATGCTCGACAATATTCTGACAGGCCTCGGAAAGCGTCATCGCGAATCGCATCGTGCTCTGCGGATCCAGACTCAGCTCACGCACGAGGATCTGCTGCGCACGCTCCTGGATCCGTCCCACCACCTCGTGCACGTCCTCACTCCGCGCCACCGGGGTTATCTCCAGGAGGACGCTGGATTCTCCCCCGGATGGCCGATCACGCGGTACATGCCCATGGAGATCGTAGATGGACTCGGCATGCCGGTAGAATCCTGCCCTCGCCCAGTAGGAGGCCGTATCCTCGGCGTCCGGGCCGGCCAGTGCCGGGCGCGTCATGCGTGTCTGTCCCAGCGTGAGCAGGGCGGTGAGTCCGTAAGGCGACGCCCAGCGGGCGTGCCGGGCGTCCACCAACACCCGCGCATCGGCCGGCAGTGGGGCGAGTTGCTCGAGAACCAGCTCGAAGGTCTGGTCGTCGAGAGATGGTGGAACGGAGATGACGGTTGTCACGGACTGGAGAGCCCTCCCCGCAGGTGAGTGGCGAGCCCGGTGGCGCCCCGGTGCTCCACGTTGCGCGCCGCGGCTCGATGAGCCGCCTGCATCGCGACGGCTAAGTTATCACCCGCCAGCAGTCGAGAGTAATAGGTTGCGCCCCAGACGTCACCGCAGCCGGTGGGATCACCGCCCTCTCCGACCCTTGCGAGCTCAGCCGGAACGAGCGCTGTTCGCACCGGGCCGGTGGCCAGCGAGGACGAGGCGGGCCGGGCGGGCCCGGCACTGGCGCCGCCCCGCCGCCGCTCCAGATCCAGGACGTCAAATCCGGGTGCGGCAAAATAGACGGCGCCCCGCGCGCCCAGCGTCACCGTCAGGCATTCCACGCCGGCGCCGAGCGCTGTCGCCGCGAGGGCCATCGGGTCGGGAGCCATCAGCCGCATCTCGTCCTCGTTCACCTGCAGCAGGTCGAAGCAGCTACACCACGCACTCACATCGGGAAGCTGGCGCGGAGTACGAAGACCATCCTGCTGGACCGCCAGGAGCAACGAATGCAGATCGCAGTAGATCGGTCCGGTGAAGTGCTGTCGCAGCAGTTGAGCCGTCTCCAGGTCCAGTTCGAAGCCACTTATGAGGTTCACGTAGAGGGCGTCGATGTCCCTGAGCAGCGGTTGCAATCCGCTCCAGCTCCAACCGGGTATGCCACCCGTGAGCACCTCACTGCGTCGCTCATCGCTGAAGTAGCGCAGTTCCACTCTATTGTTGGGGTAGGGCACGGCGATCGGACTGGCGTCCGGTGCCAGCCGCCGCAGCGATCCCAGGAATCGACGAGCCTCCACGATCAGGTCGTCCCCGACCTTCACCAGCGGCACGATCTCCCAGTCGTCGTCCAGTGCCGCGTCCAGGCCGCCCAGGGCATATGTTATCCCGCCCCATTCCTCCACCGGCGCTGACGCGACATCGCGACCGTGGATGATGTCCCAGACAAAGGTCCCGATCACGCCTAGCCGTCGTCGTCGCGGCACCCGAGCGGCAGCGGAGGGGGCGATTGTCCTCACGTCGTGGGAGGACCGGAGGGACGCGTTCGCGACCCGCCGCTGCCAGCGGTCGCCGGCACTCTGGTCGCCGATACTGGAAGCCCCGATTCCGGTATCGGGTCGGCGGACGGCTGCTCATGAGAGGCGAGGAAGATGGCCACCGCGCCAACCATGCCGGCCGTTCCGGGAAGGGCACCGGGAACGATCCGGCAGGCGTCCACGGCGGGCCGGAACGCACGTCGCTTCACGGCCGCTCGCAACGGCTCGAAGAGGGAGTTCCCCGCCCGCGTGACGCCACCAGCGATTACCACCAGCTCCGGGTTGAAGACGTTGAGCAGGTTGGCCAACCCCGTCCCGAGGTACTCGGCCGTTTCCCGGACGATCAGTCGCGCCAGTGAGTCGCCAGCGAGCGCGGCCGCGTAGACGGTCTCCGCCGTGATGCTGAGCGGGTTGTCATCTGCGAGAGCCCAGAGATGGGACGCTTCGCTCCCCTCCAGTGCTTCCCGCGCCCGCAGGGCGATGGCTGGTCCTGAAGCATAGGCTTCGAGGCAGCCAAGATTTCCGCAGCCGCAGAGACGTCCGGCCGCTTCTATGGTGGTGTGCCCGATCTCACCAGCCACGTCCGACGCACCGTGGTGCAGGCGGCCATCCAGCACCAGGCCGCCGCCGATGCCAGTACCGATCGTGACGCCGATGACGTGCCGCGCACCGCGCGCCGCGCCCAACCACAGTTCGCCAAGGGTGGCGCAGTTCGCGTCGTTGTCCAGTTCCGCCGGCAGCTCCAGGGCGTCACTCACGAGCTGTCGGATAGGCACGTTGTGCCATCCCAGGTTCGGGGCTACGAGTACCATTCCCTCGGCCCTGTTCAGCGGTCCCGGCGCGCCGATGCCGATGCCCGTGATCTGTCGGCGCTCGACGCCGGCGCTGGACGCAGCCTCCTCGATCAGCGACTCGGCCAGGCTCACAATCCGGGCTATCACCCCGCTGGCACCGAGTTCGGCGTGCGTGCGGATTCGCTGCAGCGCGACCTGACGGCTGCCATCCTCCGATAACACACCGCCAACCATATTGGTGCCACCCAGATCGATGCCGATGACGAATCGCGGCATGGCGGTGGAGCGGGATGATGGCGTCATCTCAGCTTCCTCGCTCCATCCCGAGCAGTGATTCCACTGCGCCAGCCACGATCGTCTCGTCGAGTTCGCGCATGCACCGCCAGTGCCCCAGGGGACAGCGCGCGGGGCCGTGCCGGTCGCAGGGTCTGCATGTCAGTGTCCTGTGCCCGAGAGAGATGGAATGAGGAGCCAGAGGACCGAAGCCGAACTCCGGGACAGTCGGGCCGAAGATCGCCACCGTGGGGGTGCCTACCGCGGACGCCAGATGCAGCGGCGCTGAATCGTTCGTCACGAGCACCGCGGCCCGACGGATCAACGCTGCCGAGGCGAGCAGCGACAGTCGGCCCGTCGCATCTGCCACGTGAGCATCCGCCGCTCCGGCCACGCCGGCCGTTATCTCCGCCGCCAGACCTCTGTCATCCGCTCCTCCAATGATGGCGATTCTGGCTCGCGATGCCAGTGCGCTCGCCAGGGCGGGGTAGTAAGGCCACCTTTTCGTAGCCCACACGCTGCCCGGTGCGAGCACAACCAGGGGGCGTCTGTCGTCGGGGGACTGCGCATCGAGGATCGCTCCCACCGCTGTCTCCTCCGCGTCGCCTGGCACGAGGCGAGGCCGCAATTCCTCCTCGGTCGGCTCAGCGTTGGCCGGCGCGGCCAGTTGCCAGAGGCGCGCGGCGTGGTGCCGGTCCTCCCGGTAGGGTATCCGCTCGGTGTACAGCCAGCGTCCGGCGGAACTGTCGAAGCCGACGCGACGTGGAATGCCGGCAAGCAGGGCCAGCGTGGCCGACCGGATCGACCCCTGTGCCAGGTAGGCTACCGGATACGCCCGTCGGCGAAGCCGGCGAGCCAGGCGGAGAAGACCGGAGAGCCCCCGGTCGGCATGCCGCTTCTCATAGACGAAGATCTCGCGTACAGCCGGATTGTTGGCCAGCAGTCCGGCGTTTGCTGGTGTCGCCACGACGTCCACCGGGCCCCGCCGCGCCAGGCCCGCGAGGAGCGGCGTGGTGAGCACCATGTCACCCAGGAATGACGTCTGGATGACGAGCGCGGAGTCACCAGCCGCGCCCGTCAATCGACCTGCAGGACCGCCAGGAAGGCTTCCTGAGGGATCTCCACGGAACCCACCTGCTTCATCCGCTTCTTGCCGGCCTTCTGCTTCTCCAGGAGCTTGCGCTTCCGGCTGATATCGCCGCCGTAGCACTTGGCCAGCACGTCCTTGCGGAGCGGCTTCACCGTTGTCCGGGCAATGATCTTCGCGCCGATCGCCGCCTGGATGATCACCTCGAAGAGCTGGCGCGGTATCAGTTCCTTGAGCTTGTCGGCGATCTTCCTGCCCCACTCGTAGGACTTGTCGCGATGGATGATCACCGAGAACGCATCCACGGGGTCGCCGTTGATCAGCATGTCCAGCTTGACCAGGTCGCTCGCCCGGTACTCCAGCATCTCGTAGTCCAGGCTGGCGTAGCCGCGGCTGACCGTCTTCAGCCGGTCAAAGAAGTCGAGGATGATCTCGCCGAGCGGGAACTCCCAGTCGAACTCGACGCGCATGGTGTCCAGGTACGTCATGTTCCGATAGACCCCACGACGCTCGGTACCGAGCGTCATTATGGGGCCGATGTACTCGGTGGGGCACATGATGCGAGCCCGGACGTATGGCTCCTCCACCCGCTCGATGATGGCGGCTGGCGGCATGCGCGAGGGGTTCTCTATGAGCATCATCTCGCCGTCCGTCCGAAAAACGTGGTATTCCACGCTCGGTACGGTGGTCACCAGGTCCAGGTCGAACTCGCGCTCGAGTCGTTCCTGCACGATCTCCATGTGCAGCAGACCGAGAAAACCACAGCGAAAGCCGAAGCCCAGGGCGGTCGACGTTTCCGGCTCGTACTGCAGCGAGGCGTCGTTCAACTGGAGCCGCTCCAGTGCGTCGCGTAGCGGCTCGTACTGCGTCGTTTCGGTCGGATAGACACCCGCGAAGACGAACGACCTGACGGCCTGATATCCGGGAAGTGGCTCGCTGGCCTTCCTGTCGGCGTCGAAGATGGTGTCGCCCGCTCTGGTCTCCTTCACCGAGCGTACATTGGCCACGACGTAGCCCACCTCACCCGGTCCGAGTTCCGGCGCCTTCACCTGGCGCATCTGCTTGTACCCCACCTCGGCCACCTCGTAAATGGCGTCGTTGGAGCCGAACGTTATGCTCATTCCTGGCTTCAACACTCCATCCACCACGCGCACGCTCGGGATGGCGCCGCGATAGCGATCATACATGGAGTCGTAGATCAGGGCGCGCAGCGGAGCGTCCGGATCACCCTCCGGCGGCGGCACCTTCTCCACGATCCTCTCCAGCAGTTCCGGAATGCCCAGGCCTTCCTTCGCGCTCACATAGAGGACGTCCTCCGGCTCGCAGCCAAGGAGGTCGACGACCTCGTCACGGCGCCGGTCGGGCTCCGCCCCCGGCAGGTCGATCTTGTTCAGGATGGGAATGATCTCCAGCCCCGCATCCATCGCCAGGAAGAGGTTGGAGAGCGTCTGGGCCTGGATGCCCTGCGACGCGTCGACCACCAGGATCGCCCCCTCGCAGGCCGCCAGCGAGCGCGAGACCTCGTAGGTGAAGTCGACGTGGCCCGGAGTGTCGATCAGGTTCAGTTCGTACGTCCGCCCATCATGAGCGCTGTAACTCATGCGGACGGCGTTGAGCTTGATCGTTATGCCGCGCTCACGTTCCAGGTCGAGCGTGTCGAGCATCTGGGCCTTCATCTCACGCTTCTGCGCCATCCCGGTGGTCTCGATCAGGCGGTCGGCGAGTGTCGACTTCCCGTGGTCGATGTGCGCGACGATGCAGAAATTGCGAATGTGATCGAGCTTCAAGCGGGTCTCGGCTGCGGGTGATGAACGACTGCAACCCTTGAATCTAGCGTCCCGAAGAGGTGTATCCAACGTCGGGTGCGCCGCCGCCGTACACGGGCAGTCTGGTCCTCCGGTCGTCCGATTGACCGGCGCCGGTCCGCGGCCTAACCTTTCGCGCCACATCATGGAGACAGCCCGCGCGTTACGCGCAGACCAGTTCGACCCAGCCAGTCTTGCCGCCCTTGGACATATCGAGGTAGTGGCACGGTGGATCGTGGACGGCTTCCTGACCGGCCTCCACCGTTCGCCGCGCAAGGGGTTCTCGGTTGAGTTCGCCGAGCATCGGCCGTATCAACCGGGCGATGACCTGCGCTACCTGGACTGGAAGATCGCCGCCCGTGCCGATCGCTGGGTGGTCAAGCAGTTCGAGGAGGAAACCAACCTTCGCGCGACGATCGTGCTGGATGTGAGTCGCTCCATGAACTGGAGCGGGGATGTCAGCCGGCTCACCAAGTTGGCGTACGCCGACCACCTCGTTGCCGCGCTATCCCTGTTGCTGCTTCGCCAGCGGGATTCCGTCGGCCTCATCCGGTTCGACGACGGGTTGCGCACCATGCTCCCACCGCGCGCTCGCCGGCAGCAGTGGCGCCGCATCCTGGCAGCGCTGTCCGAGCCCGGTGGTGGGCGTGGCTCCGATGCGCCGGGCGCCCTCGACCAGGCCGCTCGCCTGATCCGACGGCCGGGCCTCGTCATCCTCATCTCCGACCTCCTGGTGGACCCGGCGGAGGCGGAGCGTGCCCTGCGTCGGCTGCGTGCCGGCGGCCACGACGTCACGGTGCTTCACATCCTCGACCCGGCCGAGCGGGATCTGACGCTGGCCGCCGACGCGGTCTTCGTGGACCCGGAAAGTGGGGAGGAGGTACCCGCGACAATCGCCGATGTGAGGGATGTCTACCGGGCCACGGTGCGGGACGCGCTGGTGGAATGGCGAGGGCGCTGCGCCGCGGCGGGCGCATCGTACGAGACAGTGCTCACGGACGTTCCCTTTGGCGCGCCACTCCGCCGCGCATTCAGTGCCCGTCAGCGACTGCCGTGAACTTTCTCGCACCACTGCTTCTCACACTTGGCCTGGCCGCAGCGGTGCCGCTCCTGCTGCACCTCATGCGGCGGCGGCTCGGCACGAGGGTGGAGTTTCCCGCGACGCGCTACCTCATTCGCGCCGAGCAGGAGAACAGCCGCCGGCTGAGACTCAGGAACCTGGCGCTCATGCTGCTCCGGGTGCTGCTCATCGTGCTCATAGCGCTCGCCGCGGCGCGGCCGGTGGGCAGGCTCGCTGGCACCGGACACCCGGCCACGGCGCTCGCCCTCGTGCTGGACAATTCGCTCAGCACCGGAGTGGTCGAGGACGGCGCTCCGGTGCTGTCCCGACTCACCGCCCTGGCCAGCGAGGTGCTGGCCGGGGCCTCGTCGAGCGACCGGTTATGGCTCGTCACGCCCGACGGGACGGTGCGCGGCGGGAACGCGGACGAACTGGCTGCCCGCGCACTCTCCCTGGCACCAGCCGGCGGCAGCGGCGATCTGCCGCTCGCCGTGAGCCGGGCGGCTTCGCTCGTCGAGGCGTCCGGGCTGCCGGCGCGCCAGGTGCTCGTCCTGACCGACGGGCAATCCACTTCCTGGGCCCGCACGGCAGAGCCCACCCGCGTCGCGGTGAGCGCCTTCATGCCGGCAGGGTCACCACCGCCCAACCGTGGCGTCGTCCTCGCCGAGGCGCGGCCGCTCCGGTTCACGCCGCGGGGCACGATCGTGGTCCGCACCGAAGGCGGCGATTCCACTTCCTACGCAGTCGAGATGGACGGAAGGGTCGTGGGGCGAGGTGTGGCCCGCTCCGGCGAGGAGGCCGAACTGCGGCTGACTGCACCCGGCGAGGGCTGGCTCTCAGCCGTCGTCACGCTGCCGCCGGACGAGCTGCGTGGCGACGATAGCCGCCACCTGGCGCTGATCGTCGGGCCGCCGCCAGCGGTGCGCGTGGACGCGACGGCCGGCGCCTTCGTGCCTTCGGCGCTGGACGCCCTGATCCAGAGTGGCGTGGTGACCCGGGGCGACGAGGTCCTGGTGGCTGGCGCCGACGCCGCCGATCGGTTGCCCGCACTGCTCACGGCGCCTGCAGATCCGGTTCTCGTCGGCGCCGCGAACCGCAACCTGGAGAGGTTGGGAGTACCCTGGCGGTACGGTACGCCGCGGCGCGGGAACGTGACCGTGACGGGCCCCAGGCTGGACGACGTCACGGCATCACTCCGCTATCCTCTCGTTTCGGTGGCCGGGGCGTCGTCCGACACGCTGGCCACCGCCGGTGGCGCGCCCTGGGTGGTAGCCGGCGAGGGCTACGTGGTGGTGGGCTCTCCGCTCGACGTCGCTGCGACCTCGCTTCCCCTCCGGGCCGCCTTCGTTCCCTGGTTGGGCGAGCTGCTGGCCCAACGCCTCAGTTCCGATCCCGTCATACTTCGCCACGCTGCGCCCGGCGGGCGCGTATCGCTACCACCGCTGGTGACAGGTTGGGTGACAGCGGATGGCACCACACCGGAATCCGTTCTGGATGGCGCCATGACCGCGCCAGCTTCGCCTGGCGTGTATTTTCTACTCCGCGGCCTCACTCGCGTCGGCGCCGTCGTGGTCAATCCCGAACCAGAAGAATCTGTGTTACAACGGTTGTCTCCTTCCACACTCCGTTCTCGACTCGGCTCACGTGATGCCCAGGTAACCACCAACCTCGATGCCTTCCGCCGCTCCGCCTTTGATCCCTCGGCCGGACGTTCGTTGGTGACACCACTGCTCGCCCTTGCCCTCCTCGTGCTTGGCGCCGAGGGCTGGATGAGTCGGCGAGGCAGCGGGAGACCGGCCTAGATGTCGCTTCCGCTCCTGCTGGCTGAACTGGAGAAGCAGGCCGCGTACAGGCGACTCCAGGAAGGGCTGCCGGCGCCGCATCAACTGCGCCGGGTCGGTGGGCTGGTCGGGTCGAGCGACGCGCTGCTCGTAGCGGCAATCGCCCGGCAGCATCCCGGTCGCTTTCTCGCGGTGGTCGCCGAAGGGCTGCCGGAAGCCGAGCGGTGGCTGGCCGACCTGCGCGTGGTGGCAGACGACATCGGGGTGGTTCTCTACCCACCCCGAGAGGGCTACGGCGAGGTCGAACCGCACGCCGAGGTGGCTGGCGAGCGGGTGGAGACGCTGGAGGCACTTGGCCGCGGAGACGTTCAGATACTGCTGACCACAGCGCGGGCTGTGCTGGAGCGCACCCGCCTGCCGCGCGCGCTCCAGAATGCTCGCCTGGAACTCCGACGCGGCGATGTGCGCCGTCCCACGGAGATCGCCGAGCACCTCGCGGCGATCGGGTTCGAGCGTGTGCCGACTGTGGAGGACGTGGCCCAGTTCAGCCTGCGCGGCGGTATCCTGGACATCTATGGATTCGGGATGGCCGAGCCGGTGCGCATGGAGTTCTGGGGTGACGAGATAGTCGAACTCCGTCACTTCGACCTCGTGACCCAGCGTTCCACCAGGGATGCAGAGTTGGCGCTGATCCTTCCGGTGGACGGATCGATGCCTGACTTCACCGACAGCGGCGAGCGCATCAGTATCCTGGAGCTCTGGGGCCCGGACACGCTCCTTGTCGTACCGCAGCATGCGCACCTGGAGCCGGAACTGCTGCGTACCTGGGATGAGGCGGAGCATCACATGGAGCTGGCGCGTCGGCGAGGGGATGACGTGCCGCGTCGCGAGGAACTGTTCGCGCCGCCCGGGGAGGTGATCGCGGCGATGGCTCGTTTCGGCACGCTCGCCCTCTCCGCGGCAGGCGACCAGGAAGTCGACATACTCTTCCCCATCCGCCCACCCGAGCAGGTTGATCGCGACATGCGCCGGCTGCGCCATCTGGCCAGCGACGGCGTGCCGACGATCATCCTCTGTGACAATGCGGGCCAGTCGGAGCGTCTGGAGGAATTGCTGACGGACAACGGCGCGCGGATGGATGCTGCTCTCGCCGTCGGGGTTCTCAACGGCGGTTTCGTGCTGCCCCCGTCCAATGGTCAGGGCGGTCTCCGCGTCCTTACCGACCACGAGATATTCAGACGTGAGCGCCGGTTGCGTCGTACGCGCAGGTATGACGCCGCCACTGCCATGGAGGCCATCACCGCCCTGAAGCTGGGCGACTATGTGGTGCATCTCGAGCACGGGGTGGGCATCTACCGGGGACTGCATCAGCTCTTCGTTGGCGAGAGCACGGTGGAAGTGGCAGTAATCGAGTACGAGGGGGGTGACCGGCTCAACGTGCCGTTGTATCGCATAGATCAGGTCGAGCGTTATCGAGCCGCCGGCGAGGCGGGTAGTGAGGCGCCGCCGCCGCGGCTTCACCGGCTGGGCGGCAAGCGGTGGGCGCAGCAGCGGGATCGGACCCGTGCGGCGATCGAGGAGATGACGGTCGAACTGCTGGACCTGTATGCCCGGCGACAGATCGCCAGCCGCCCCCCGAGCGTCCCTGATGGAGCGTGGCAGCGGCAGTTGGAGTCATCCTTCCTGTTCGAGGACACCCCGGATCAGCGCCGGGCGACCCTCGAGGTGAAGCAGGACATGGAAGGGTCGCGGCCCATGGACCGGTTGCTGGTTGGCGACGTCGGCTACGGCAAGACGGAGATCGCCGTCAGGGCTGCCTTCAAGGCCGTGCAATCGGGACGGCAGGTGGCCGTGCTGGTGCCCACGACCATCCTGGCCGATCAGCATGCGCGCACCTTCGGCGAGCGACTCGCCGATTTCCCCATCCGTGTGGCGGCGCTGAGTCGCTTCCAGACCACCAGGGAGCAGGCCCAGGTGCTTCGCGACGTGGCGGACAGGAAGGTCGACATCGTCATCGGTACCCACCGGTTGCTCAGCAAGGACGTGTCCTTTGGCGACCTGGGGCTGATCATCGTCGACGAGGAGCACCGCTTTGGTGTACGCCACAAGGAGCGACTCAAGCAACTGCGGGTGGAGACCGATGTCCTGACGCTGACCGCGACACCGATCCCGCGGACGTTGCACCAGTCGCTGGCTGGCCTGCGAGACATGACGCTCATGCAGACCCCGCCGCGGGATCGCTCGCCGGTGCTGACGTACGTGGAACCATGGGACGACGGGTTGCTGGAGGAAGGGATAGCGCGTGAACTGGATCGCGGTGGCCAGGTCTTCTTCGTCCACAACCGGATAGAGACTATCCAGGCGATTGCCGACCACATTCAGCGCGTGGTGCCGCGGGCGCGCGTGGCCGTCGGGCACGGACAACTTCGCGAGCGCGAGCTGGAGGAGGTGATGCGCCGCTTCGTCCACGGCGAGGTGGACGTCCTCGTCTCGACGATGATCGTCGAGACCGGACTGGACGTGCCGAATGCAAATACGATGTTCGTGAACCGGGCGGATTACTTCGGGCTCGCCCAGCTCTACCAGTTGCGCGGTCGGGTGGGGCGGTCGCATCGTCGGGCCTACTGCTACCTCCTCGTCCCCGACACCGTGGATCTGGAGGCGGAGGCCCGGCTGAAGGTGCTGGAGCATCATACGGAGCTGGGGTCAGGCTACCGGATAGCACTCAAGGATCTCGAGATGCGCGGTGCCGGAAACCTGCTCGGCCCGGAGCAGTCAGGCTTCGTCCACGCAGTGGGCTTCGACATGTACCTGCGACTGCTGCAGGAAACGGTGACGCGGGTGACCAGCGCGGAAGGCGCGCCCAAGATCGTACCGGCCGATGTGTCGCTGGACATACCGGCCTACATCCCGGACGATTACGTGGCTGCGCAGGACGCCAAGCTGGACCTCTATCGCCGGCTCACGACCTTCACCGACCCGGCCGACATCGAGGCGCTGAAGCAGGAGGTGCGCGATCGATTCGGACCCCTCCCACCGCCAGCGGTGGCCTTCTTTGATCATGCCCTGTTGCGCACGATCGGAGGCTCCCTGAGAGTGGAAGGAATACTTGTGCGCGGCGACGAAGCCCGTGTTACCTTTAGGGCTGACGCGGTTCCCCGTATGAAGGGGCTGGCCGCGGCATTCCATGAAGTCCAGTTCCAGGCCGATGTCCGTCGGGCTCAGCCGCTTGCACTGAAACTCACGCGTCTGGGTGGCGCGCCCATGCTCGACGGGCTCGTGCGCGCGTTGCGCAGCCTGCTCGGCTGAGCGTCGGCGGAGGCGCCACCGGATACATCCCTTTCATCGCTGCTCCCGCACCCCTTCCACCAACGTTATGAAACGGTCCGTTCTCCTTCTGGCCGGGGCCGTCTTCGGCCTCACCGCCTGCGACAGCTTCCGCGAGGCGATGACGGCACACGTCGACACCGCTGCCCGAGCCGGCTCGCAGGAGCTATCCGTTCAGCAGCTTGCCGACCTCCTGGGCAATGCTCCGATGCCGCTGAACAAGGACGTCGCCAAGGCTGTAGCCCAGGTGTGGGTGGACTATCAGCTGCTCGGGCAGGCTGCCGTGGTCGGCGACTCCCTCACCGACTCCGCGACGGTGGATCGGGCGATGTGGTCGCAATTCGCCAACCTGCGCGTCTCCAAGCTCATGCAGGATATCTCCAAGGACTGGGTCGCCGAGCCGGTGCCTCCCTCGGAGGGCGAGTACAATCAGGGATCGGTTCTGGCGGCCAGCCACATCCTGTTCCGCTTTCCTGACCAGGGCGGCCCGCCCTCCGAGGCGGCGCGCGACTCCGTACGCAAGATTGCCGAGTCCGTGCGGGCGCAGGTGACGCCGGAGAACTTCGCCGAGATGGCGCGCAAGTACAGCGCCGATGGCAGTGCCGCGCAGGGCGGTGACCTGGGTGTGTTCCCCAGTGGCGTCATGGTCCCCGAGTTCGGGCGTGCCGTCAGCGCCCTCAAGCCAGGTGAGATCTCTCCGCTGGTCATGACGCAGTTCGGCTATCACATCATCATGCGGACGCCGTTCGCGGCCGTGAGCAAGGATCAGTACGCTCAGCTCGCTGCCCAGCAGAAGTCAGCCGCCGCGGAGAGCACCTTCAAGGCCACTGTCGAGCAGAACGCACGCGTCAACATCAGGCCGGACATCGCCAGGACCGTCAAGGAGGTGGCCGAGGATCCGGAGTCGCATCGCAAGGACAAGACGGTACTCGCCACCTGGAACGGAGGCCAGTTCACCGCCGGCCGACTCGCCGAGTGGATACAGGCCTCGCCACCGCAGCAGCAGATGCGGCAGCAGATCGCCGCGATGCCCGACTCCCTGGCGCCGCAGGTGATCGGCCAGTTCGTCTTCTTCGACCTCCTCGTCCAGAAGGCTGACAGTGCCAGGATCCAGGTGGATACGGCCGAGTCAAGGGAGCTTCACAAGGCGTTCACCGATGCGGTCACTTCGGCCTGGGCGGGCCTCGGGATCTCGCCGACGCAGCTCTCCGACAGCGCCACGACGAAGGACGCTCGGGCAAGACTGGCCGCCGACCGGGTGAACAGCTACTTCGCCAGTCTTCTCAAGAACGAGGTGCCGTTCGTCCAGGTACCGCCGCCGATCGAGAACGTGCTGCGCGACAAGTACTCGTACAAGGTGAATGATGCCGGGCTGGACCGTGCGCTGGAGCTGGCGGCCGGCATCCGGGCCCGGTCCGACTCCACCAACGCAGCCAACCAGCCGGCAAGCGCCGTCCCGATGCCTGGCGCGACCCAGCCGCCTGCGGGTACACCGCCCGCCGCCGCGCCGCCGCAGCCGTGATCGCGGGGTGACGAAGGACGGCGGGAGATTGGCCACGATGGCTCGTCTCTCGCCGTCCATCGTTTCCACTTCGGACCCTTACGCCCGCTTTCCGGGTAGATTGGCCGTATGACGAACCGAGCACTCGCTCTGCTTATCGGAGCCATCGCGCCAGGGTTGATCGGCACCCCGGCCGGCGCGCAGGATAGCACCCGTGTACCTCCGCCGGTGCTGGCTTCCGCGGCGGTCGCCCCCGTCGCCATCGACACGGTACCGATAGACCGCATCGTCGCCGTGGTTGGCAGGCATCCCATACTACTCAGCGACGTTCTCACGGAGATTGCCTTCCGTCGCGGCAGCGGCATGCCAGCTCCCAAGGATGCGGCCGAGGAAGAGGCGCTCGTGAAGTCCGTCATCGATGAGATGGTGGATGTCGAGCTGCTCGTCACGGAGGCAAACCGACTCGGCGTCGAGGTGACCGACGCCGACGTGAAGCAGCTCGTGGATCAGCGGGTGGCCGATATCCGCAAGCAGTTCAAGAGTGAGGCAGAACTGCGTGAGGCGTTACGGAGCTCGGGTCAGGGAACCCTGGAGGAGTGGCGCCGGGAGCTCACCGATCAGGCGCGCAAGCGACAGCTTCAGGAGAAACTGCTGCAGCAGTTGAAGCAGGAGGAGAAGCTGCCGCCGATGCCGGTGAGTGAGCAGGCAATCGAGGAAGCCTTCCACAACATGGCCGGCGAGCGCCCCAAGCGTCCCGCGACGGTCGGCTTCCGACAGATCATCATAGCTCCCAAGCCTACTCCCGCGGCGAGGGCTGCAGCCAGGGCGAAGATCGATTCCATTCGCGCCGAGATCGAGGCGGGCGCGGACTTCGAGCAGGTGGCGAAGCGCGAATCGATGGACGGCAGCGCCCAACTGGGCGGCGATCTGGGCTGGATCCGACGTGGCAAGACCGTGCCGGCATTCGAGCAATGGCTGTTCGGGCCCTACGCGCTGCGACCGGGGCGCCTGAGTCCGGTGGTGGAGACGCCATTCGGTTTCCACCTCATCCGCGTCGATCGTGTGCAGCCCGGTGAGGTCAAGGCACGCCACATCCTCATCATGCCCAAGGTCGACTCGACCGACCTCGCTCGAGCCAGGGTTCAGGCCGACTCGGTCGTGAAGGCACTGCGCGAAGGCGCGGACTTCGAAGCACTCCGCAGGATGTATCACGATGATGCGGAGCAGAGCCTGGTAGCCGACTATCCGCTGGACCAGTTGCCGCCAGACTACCAGCAGGCTCTCGCCCCCGCCACCGACGAACAGATCCTGGATCCCTTCCTGATCGACGACCCACGGTCGTCGCTCTCGAAAATCGTCATCATCCAGGTCGTGTCGAAGGTGGAGGGCGGGGAATACACGGTCGACGACGTTCGGGCCAGATTTCGCGAGCAGCTCGGCGAGGAGCGAGCGTTCCGTCGCTACCTTGACAACCTGCGGAAGCAGATCTACGTGGACATCCGGGGTTGACGCGTCGTGGGTGACGAGGTGACTGGCTCGGGCAGCGATGAGCGCCCTGACCTTGCGCGGCCGGAGACGAGTGAGAGCTCGGTCCGGCCGCGCCTCGCGTTCACCCTGGGCGACGTGCGCGGCATCGGGCCGGAGATCGTCGCCGCGGCCAGGGCCGATCCATCGGTGAGCCAACTCTGCGTGCCGGTGGTGGTCGGGCCCGAAGGGGCTGGCGTGGCAGTGGATGAGGCGGTGGGTAGATGGATGGCCGGGGGGCCCGATGCCAGTGCGCGTGCAGGGAGGTTCGCCGGCAAGGCGCTCGAGGCAGCGGTACGACTCGCCCTGGCCGGCGATGTCGACGGCATCGTCACCGCGCCTCTCGACAAGGCAGCTCTCCACGCTGGCGGCTACGATTTTCCCGGCCATACCGAGATGCTCGCCGCGTTGACCGGTACACCGACCACGATGATGCTCGCCTCCGACCGCCTGCGAGTGGTACTGGCCACCACTCACATCGCGCTCCGCGATGTGCCGGATGCCGTCACGCCGGAGGTGATTGGTCGCGCCGCACGGACCACGCGTGAATATCTCACCCGCTGGTTCGGGATCGCGAACCCGCGCATGGCGCTCTGTGCGCTCAACCCTCATGCGGGCGACGCCGGCCGCTTCGGGCGCGAGGACGATGAGGTACTGGCACCGGCCGCGCGCGCCAACGGCCTGCTGGGTCCATTCCCGGCCGATACCGTCTTCGTCCGCGCCATGCGGGGCGAATTCGACGTCGTCATCGCGCCTTATCATGATGTCGGGATGACGGCAATCAAGGTCGCGTCCTTCGGTAGTGCGGTGAATGTCACGCTCGGGCTCCCCTTCCCGCGCTGCTCGCCGGATCATGGCACGGCCATGGACATTGCCGGCCGGGGCGTCGCCGATCCATCCAGCTTCCTCGCCGCCGTCCGACTCTGCGCGTCGATCGCCGCTCGACCGACCGTGGCGCCAGGACGATGATCCGGTGACCTAGTCCCCTGCTCGCACGTCGTAGCACGACAGCGATGCCTACCGACCAGGGGACTCATGCAGGTACTCACGCACGCGAACGACTACAGATTGGAGAAGGACCGAGTGCCGGTTGTGCTCGTGACAGTGACGGGCGAGAGGATCGCGGGCGAGGTCTTCGTACAGCCGTTCACGATGAACCACCGGGGGCCGGAGGAGGTCATCGACCTGCTCAACGGTCCGGATGCATTCTTTCCGCTGCGCTGTGAAGATGGCGCGATCCGGTTCTTCCTGAAGGACAGGGTGCTTCAGGCGGAGCTGGACGAGGACTCGCCTGACGTGGACGGACGCCGCGCCTGCGCCCGCGAGGCTCAGGTGGAGGTGGCGCTGGCACCGGGGCTCGCGTTTCGCGGCAGTATCACCTACGAGGTTCCGTCGGCCCGACCCCGGTTGCTGGACTTCCTGAACCGACTGGAACTGCGTTTCCTGCAGGTGCACACCGGGGATGGGTGCCGGCTGGTGAACTGGCGTCTGATGGATTCACTGCGCCCACTCGACTGACTCATGGCACAACTGGATCGACTGCTCGCCGCCGTTGTCACTCAACGCGCGGACGCCCTTCGGCTTGCCAGCGATGACCCTGCCCACCTGGTGGCTGGTGACGACCTCAGGCCGCTGACCAGGCAGGCGCTGTCCGCCCAGCAGGTGCTGGCTCTGCTGCGCGAGATCGCACCCCCCGACGCCGCGCTGGAGATCGAGGCCGGACGGCCCGTGCGATTCCGCTATACGACGCCAGAGGGGAGCTTTCTGGCCGAGCTGGAAGTTGCTGATGGACGGTGGAGCGCATCACTGCGGCTGGAGGGGCAGGGGAGTCCGGCGACGCTCAGTGGCCCCCACGCAGTTGTCACCGCGACGGACGGAACGGCGTCGATGGATGCCGCCCCCAGCCTGATGGATACGCTGTTGCGCGAACTCGTGACGCGCGGTGGCTCGGACCTGCATCTGCGCTGCGGCGAGCCGCCCATCATCCGCAAGGATGGCGAACTCACAAGGCTGGACGGGCCCGCGCTGGATGATGCTCGCCTGGAGACGATGCTTCGCTCGATCATGCCCGAGCGCAACCGCTCCGAGTTCGCCGAGCGTTGGGATACCGACTTCGCCCATGAGATAGAAGGGGTGGCGAGATTCCGCGCCAATGCGCTGCGCGAACGGAAGGGCTGTGCGGCCGTGTTCCGGGTGATTCCCTCGACCGTGGTGACGGCTGACCAGTTGGGGCTGCCGCCAGCGGTGCAACAACTCTGTCAACTGAACAAGGGCCTGGTTCTCGTCACCGGTCCTACCGGATCGGGCAAGAGCACGACCCTCTGCGCGCTCGTGGACCTCGTGAACCGCACGCGGAGCGATCACGTGATCACGATCGAGGATCCGATCGAGTTCGTGCACCAGAACAAGCGCTGCCTGATCACACAGCGCCAGGTGGGCGTGCATACGGGGTCGTTCAAGAGCGCGCTGCGGGCGGCACTCCGCGAGGATCCGGACATCATTCTGGTCGGCGAACTGCGCGACCTGGAGACGGTGTCGATCGCCATCGAGACCGCCGAGACGGGCCACCTCGTGTTCGGGACGCTGCACACGACGACGGCTCCGAGCACGGTGGATCGCCTGATCGATCAATTCCCGTCCGACCGTCAGGACCAGATCCGCGTCATGCTGTCGGAGTCACTGAAGGGTGTCATCTCACAGACTCTGTGCAGGAAGATCGGCGGCGGCCGCGTGGCAGCGCTCGAGATCCTGCTGAGCATACCAGCCGTCGCCAACCTGATTCGCGAGGGAAAGACATTCCAGATTCCCTCCATCATGCAGACGTCACGACGGGTCGGCATGGTCACACTGAACGATGCCCTCCTGTCGCTGGTGGAGGACGGCCAGGTTGAGCCGGCGGAGGCGTACGCCAAGGCCGCCGATCGGACCGGCCTGCTGGCCGCGCTCCGCGCGCGTGGCCATCCGACGGAATTCGCCGATTCGGAGCCTGCCGCGGCCAACGGATCAGGAAAGGGCCGGTCCGACTGACGGGCCGGCACGTATCTTTCCGAGAGGCTGGTTGGAACAACCGGGAGCCCGGACCGGCGCGCTGATCCGGGCTCTCCTCCAGCCTGAGGTCAACCCGAACTGGTGTTGCCCTCAGCCAGGCTCAGGGGGCGTCGAGTGGCCGTTCGGGAAAACGCGGGCCCGATCGTGACCGGGTTCCCGATCGCGGTCGGTCGGCATTGGCATTGCGATTCTTGCCGGCCTCGGCGACATCGCCCTGGTCGCTGTCATCGCCGCGCCGGCGTTGATAGCCGGGGCGAGCGCTGTAGCCGTAGCCGCCGAGTACCTCGCCACCGCGCAGATAGTCATGCCCATAACCGCGGCCGGTGGGGTAGGAATGCTGGTGGGGATCGTCCCGCTGCGCCATGCGTGCCTCCGGATAGGGAAGAGGAGATCCTGGTCGGGGCAGTGCCAGCAGGCCCCGTGCCGTACGCCCCCCGCTTGTCGGTGGTGGGAGGGGTATTCTAGATTTCAAGGCTATGCAGATCAGGAACATCGCGATCATCGCGCACGTCGACCACGGAAAGACCACCCTGGTCGACAAGATGCTGCGGCAGGCAGGTACCTTCCGCGCAAATCAGGTTGTCGAGGAGCGTGTGATGGACTCCAGCCCGCTCGAGCGGGAAAGAGGCATCACCATCCTGGCCAAGAATACTTCGATCCACTGGAAGGACACCAAGATCAATATCGTGGATACCCCCGGCCACTCCGATTTCGGGGGCGAGGTGGAGCGCATCCTTCGCATGGTTGACGGCGTACTGCTCGTCGTGGATGCGTTTGATGGACCGATGCCGCAGACGCGCTTCGTATTGCGCAAGGCGCTCGCCCTCGGGCGTACGCCAATCGTGGTCATCAACAAGATCGACCGACCTGGAGCTGATCCGATGCGCGTCCATGATGAGGTACTGGACCTGTTCATCGAGTTGGAAGCAGACGATGCGCAGCTTGACGCGCCGGTCGTGTACGCGTCGGGACGGGAAGGTATCTCCACCATGGACCTGGGCGAGCCCGCCGTCAACCTCCATCCGCTATTCGACACCATCCTGGCGAGTGTTCCGCCGCCGCCGAGCGAGGTGGACGGTCCGTTCCAGATGCTCATCTCGACCATTGACTATTCCCCGTATCTGGGTCGGCTGGGCATAGGGCGTGTGGAGCGTGGAACGGTGCACGTGGGCGACACGGTCTCGCTCCTGCCGGTGGAACCGGATCGCCCGATCGTTCGTTCCAGGGTTACCAAGCTGTACATCTTCGAGGGGCTGGGCAGGACCGAGGTGGAGGAGGTTGCGGCGGGAGACATCGTTTCCATGGCCGGACTGGACGGCGTCGAGATCGGGCAGACAGTTACCGACCCCGAATTTCCCGAGGGACTGGCCGGAATCGCCGTCGAGGAACCCACGATCTCGGTGGACTTCTCGGTCAACACGTCACCATTTGCCGGGCGGGATGGCAAGTTCGTGACCTCGCGCCAGTTGCGCGACCGGCTGATGAAGGAGCTGGAGCGCAACGTCGCGTTGCGGGTGGAAACGACGGACACGACTGACGCGTGGACCGTCTCGGGACGGGGTGAGCTGCACCTGTCGATCCTGATGGAGACGATGCGGCGTGAGGGTTACGAGTTCCAGGTCTCCCGTCCGCGCGTGATCACGAGGGTGGGCGAGCAGGGCGAACGGCTGGAGCCCTACGAGGAACTGGCGATCGACGTGCCGGAGGATTACCTGGGCACGGTGATCGAGAAGCTGGGCGGCAGGCGCGCGGAGATGATAGAGATGAAGAATCCGGGCCAGAATCTGGTCCGCCTTCTCTATCGCATCCCGGCTCGTGGACTGTTCGGTTACCGATCCGAGTTCCTGACCGACACTCGCGGGGCAGGAATAATGCATCATCGCTTCCTCGAGTATGGTCCGTGGGCGGGGCCGTTGACTGGCCGCGCACGGGGAGTTCTGGTCTCGATGGAGGCTGGCACGGTGATCGCGTTCGCTCTTGGCAACCTTCAGGAACGCTCGACGCTGTTCGTGGCCCCTGGCGACGCCACCTATGAAGGAATGATCGTTGGGGAGAACTCCAGGCCGGGTGACATGGACGTCAATCCGACCAGGGAGAAGAAGCTCACGAACATGCGTTCGAAGTCGACGGACGATAATGTTCAACTCGAGCCGCCAAGGGAGTTGACGTTGGAAGGCGCATTGGAGTATATCGAGGACGACGAGTTGATCGAGGTGACTCCGCATTCCCTGCGCCTTCGGAAGCGGACGCTCAACGCGAATGATCGCAGGAAGCTGTCACGGGAAGCGAAGCGGGAGCGCGCTTCCGTCTAATACCACCCAACAGGAGACTTCGGAACATGCTGGAGAGGTGCGGAACGGAGTGGCCCGGTGCCGATGAACTGGCCCACGTCGGCCTGGTGTTGCTCTCGCGGCGCGGCGGCAGCGACGATTCCGACGACGAGGATCTCACGGACAGCTTCGACGACGACATCGATGACGACGACGACGATAACCTCGACGAGGACGAGGATTTCGACGACGACGACGATGATGACGACGACGACGACGACGACTTCGATGACGACGAGGACGACGGCGATCTGGACGACGAGGAAGACGAGTTCGGCGCCGGGGACGACGACGACGACGACTACGACTGACGGTGAGTCTTCACCGGCCGGGTTTGCGGGTCGAGCCGGCCTGAGCAGTTCGGGAACGATGGGGTGTGGATAGCGTTCCGGCGGCCGGTTCCCGGGCGGTGGAGAGAGGTTGGCCCGTGGGTGTGTCGGGGGTGTTCATGAAAGATTGTCGGACCCCTTGACCCCGGTCCCCGGCGGGCTATACTTACCGTCTCGCCGGCTACGCCGGAGTCGTGAAAGCGACGTTGGATGTTGTTTGAAAATCGAGTGGGAATCGTGCGATGGCCCTCTATGATCCGCAGCCACGTGGGCCGCGGGGAGGGGAAAATACACGAATAATAGTGATTCTGGACGTCGTCTTCGGGCGAGAGTCTGGAGGCGCGTTCGGGATGGAGCTAATTGAATTCTTCTCTTGGAGAGTTTGATCCTGGCTCAGGACGAACGCTGGCGGCGTGCTTAACACATGCAAGTCGAGGGC